>JAABUK010001798.1_pt1 | contig 40151 bp, 42 predicted proteins | sample 5559141 | NCBI WGS metagenome assembly JAABUK01 (sample SAMN10711869, study PRJNA513367) | rock metagenome | isolation source: Antarctica rocks | place: Antarctica: Victoria Land, Pudding Butte nord | collected 2016-01-03 | reverse complement strand
AAGAGGAGAAGGGAGGGGGGTGATGTTCGGGCTGGTGGTGGTGGCAGGGGGGGAATTGGGGAAAGTTTTGAGAAGAAGAGGAAAATAATGGAAGGAAGGGCAGCCAGGCAGCGGAGGGCTGGCTAGGCAATCCCATTGCATGTCACGAATCACTGCGAGCAGTCTTTTGCAGCATGGTGCTATGGATTTATGCTTCAATCTACCACCGGCTGAGAGGCACAACAGTGGCTGCCTAGGAGCTGTTCGCGACGTCGCCTCGAAGAGCGTCGACGGCCAATGATTCCCCTTGATGGATTGGACTCTATCCAATCTTTCTTGCAGGTGCTTGGGCTCGATCGGATACTCTTGATGAATTTGGTTTGTCCTTGACTTCATCATGACCGACCGACCGACCCAAGCTGATCTCTTTCTCCCGCCGTTCTTTGATGATCTTGGCTAGCACGTAGGTTTGATCACACTTCGTGGCGTATCTGCCGCCTTCAGCAGACGGCTTCGTCGCCATCTCAAAGCTCTCCCTATCTCGTCCAAACCACTCCATCAGCCGCTTTCCAAACGTAGTCAGCATGCTCTGATCGACCTTTGGAACCGGATGTGGGAAATGGGAAATGGAAATGGGAAATGATCCTGCCTCCTTTGTCGATTTCCACAGTGACTGCTGAGCCACCACTGCCGCTGGCAGAGAAGCCGGCATTTGTCATGGCACCGACGAATTTGCGCCATTCGAGGCGGACTTCCTTGTTGGGCTTGTCCTCCGACTCGTGAGACGGGTACATATCCATGAAAACTGGGTGATTCTCAGGCTTGACGCAAATTGTATGGCGAGAAGTGCATGGAGCGTTGTTGAGCAGTTGCTCCTCGATCAACGAGGGTATGATGCTATCTGCCTGGTCGGCTGCATCTTCTGGTCTGATTTCCCCCCTTAGTCTGCTTCGTTTGGGCGTTTCGGCCAGAATCATACGTCTTAATCGCTGATGTACCCCAGTAAGTCGAACCATTATTAGCATCGATTACGGCAAGACAGGAATAAGGACTACCTCCTTTTCCTTTCGCAAGGCTTCAAGGTGATCGACTGCAATGTCAGAAGAGATCAAGGAGATCATCAACTTAGTATCCTCTCTAGTGCATCCCATCTTCTGGAATCCATACTCGTGGTACTCTCTCGCTCTGGTCCAGAAGACGGTGGAAGCTTCGTGTAGGGCGTCGGTCTTCTGCTGCCAGCGTTTGTCCTTCTTTCCCATGGACATGCTGAGCCGTTCCAACCGCTTCGCCGCAACGCCAATCGCGGTGGGAGACAATCTTGCCATCGTAGGACCCTCGTTGGACCGGCACTCAGCAGCCCAAAGTCTCCAGCTAACACGATCGTCGCCTACTTCAACCGCTTCCCCAGCTGTGATTGCACCGCTAAGTGGGCGATGATACCGAACAGCCATCAGAAGCTCCCGGATAGCGCTAAGGTCGGAGAGCTCATCCAGCAATCGTTGTTCGACCTGATTGCGGTGTACTTTCGGCTGATTGGTACCCAGCAGATCGTTAACAAACCCAAACAGTGTGGCAGAAGCAAGTGAGTGCGTATCCTCAGGATCGATAGTTAGCTTCGACGCACACCACCACAATGGATCTTAGCTGAATCGATCCTTGTGGGTGCCAGGTGTTGGGTCGATTCTGTGGCCGTTGTCGCTGAAAGCCGTTCGGGCTCGGCGAAAGAATTCTCGAAACGATGGAGCCATGGGAGAAGTGCTCTGACCTCATGTATCCGTTTGACTGACATGTTGATTAGCAGTAGATCTAGCCTGCCTAAAGCATCCGCATTTCGTGCCGGGATTTTACAGCCAAGCTGAATGCTGTTATAGAACCTCTGATGCTGCTTTTCGACATGTCGGTATTCTTCGACGATCGAATTCCGACTTCTGTCGAATAGCAGTAAGAAGCCCTGGTTATCGTAGACATTAGATCTCACCGCGCTTGTAAGACATATCGGTTTGGAGAAGCCACAGGTGGCCCTGTGCGTTTGAAGAATGGGCACGAAGTTGTGGCAATGGTAAAGCACTGTCCACTTCATGACCTCCATTCCTGGAAGGGCCGACGGTAGGATAATGGCTCTCTGATCTCGGCCACGGTTTCCCCAACGGCTCAGAATAGTATTGCCGTGCAATTGGAGTGCATTTCGTAAAAAAGACTGATCAGCTCGGAGTGTTCTCATACGCTTGCTCAAGGATTCTTTCGCTTGTTCAAGATTGAGAAATTTTGAATAATTCGTGCTTACCTCTATCAAAAGTCTCTGGTCTTGATATTGCTGATGGCACTATATACGCACTCACAGGGGCATGAGGCATGTAGCGTGATAATTTTGCCAGCACCTTGGATCCAGGTTGTGCCACTTTCACCGGCATGGTTTGTGTCTGTAACATGTCGGGGTAGAGCGGCCAGCAGGCATTCTCCCAATAGATCCAGCGCGGACTTGATGCGCCATGTCATAGAATTGAAAAGTCAGATATGAATTGGCTATAAAGCTATGCGGCCGGAATAGGGAATTGAAATGAGTCTGAATCATGGTGAGAGCAGACACGCCGGTTCCTTGATGTTAACCGTATCATGAAAGCTTAGAGTGTTGCAAAGTATGAGACCAAGCTGAGGTTGCTTAGAGCGGGGATAAATGGAAGGGAACGGGCAGTGTCGAAGGTTGAGCTCAAGAGCAGAAGTCCTGCAGATATGCCTATGGCACCTGGATATCTGAAAGCAAGGGAACACCAGTGCGACAACCGTGAAGTGAATAGTTCTGGAAGCCGATGGCACCGACCATAGAAGCGTATGTACAAAACCTTTGCCGTCTTTATGCTTGTCCAGCCAATTGGATTGTGCTATGGCGCCATCTTTGCGCTGCTGCTGCTGCATGCATCTTAAGCAACAAGATCTGTACCCTCTTTGATATCACACTTGTCGTCGAGTGGATCCGGTCTTTGGTATCATGACGCGAGCTTGCTGTGACTCTGGAGATGAGTTTGGTCAGTTGGAGACGTGCACCAATCAGAGTCTAGCTGGCATTCATTTTGATCCAGCCAGCCCCTATGATTAGGTATACCCAGCTGATCAATCCGAATGCGCCACCGACTTCAATGCACATGCAAACGAGGACGCTCACCAACTTAGCTTACTTCTCAACACGTTGTCATAGATTGGTGGAGATTGGGATCCCTGAGACTCAAGCCTGCTCATGCATTCTGCCCTTGTGTAGTACTCCGTGACAACAGACATCTGCAACTGAGATTCAGCACACCACTTCAAGATCTTGGCATTCCAGCCGGAGAGCAGGTAAGCAGCAGCATTAACAATTACCTGCACGAGTCGCCATCTTCCCCCGAGTGCGGTCAGCCTTTGCAGGCGTTATTGGTGGCAGTGAACAGTTCCACTTGGGATGGCAGGTGAGCGGCTGGGAAAGGTGCCGCACGTTTCCGACTCGGATGTTCTGAATTTGACGAAGTCTTGTAGCACCGCCGCTAATAACTCGTCCATCTGAATGAGATGGCCCTCCAAAGGATCAGATGTGCCGTCGGGAAAAGTATTTCCGCGACGAAAGGGCTTCCCCAGGAACACACTTCGAATCCACGATGACAATATCAACATCATACGTCTCAAGGCATTTCTCAGTCCCATTAAGATGCCTCAGACATAGCACTGCGTCCCGGCAAGCCATCACGAATGTCTTGATGTAGGAGAGCTCGACCAACTGATCCAGATCTATCTCCACAGTCAACTTCACGAACTGCACATGTTTCAGTGCGGAGATGATGATTTCCGAAGGGCACCCTCGATAGCCTTTTAAGGAGTAACCGAGCACCGAAATAGCAAAGTGGTATGTCCGATTCTTGAAATTCTTGAGCTCATGTGCAATGCCGTACAGCCGTAAGCTAGCACGCATGAAGTCGAAGATTTTCTGCGGGTTTCGTCAAATTCTTTGGGATGTCCATCAGACAGCATCCCCGAAACCTCAGGTGGGATCAAACATCTGCAGGTTTCAACAATAAGTTCGTCCGGCTGTACACCGCGAGTCCCTAGGTGCGGATCTGGCCATTCTACTCTGCAAAAGCCATGCCATTCCACTTTCTTTGTCTTTCCCTTCTATATTTCTGTCTCGTTACCGTAAGTTTTCTATCCGGATGTCGCTCTCGATGATAGCAGGTCTGATTGGATATTGTGATATGGTGTTCAACGACGAGGAGTTTTGGAGGGAAGCTGGGCTGGTCTGATATTGCCTTGTGCTTTCAAACGGCGAGGAGTAAGAACGCTATCATAGTCCACCGCTTTCTTCTTTCTCCCCATGTTGAAGATGATGGCGAAAGTTGCAGTGGTTAATTGACGTAGGCTCCTTGGAAATCACGAACGCGCGGCAAATCGATCTTTTGTGGCCTAGAGATTTGACAGTCTCGTGGATGCGTTGAGAGGTAGAAGCTTTCTTTGAACAGGATATGAAGCTTGCGAAATAGATGGTGTGTTCAAGCAAGGCTGAAGCGTTCAGGAAGGCTGTCACATGTAGAGTTAGAGCGCCTGGTGTTGAAAGCGGGAAGGAGGTTGAAGTCAATAGGATAGCGGTCAAGATGCAGAATGTAAGAGGATGCGTCCAGTGAGCATGCTACTTACCACTGCGGAGACACAAAGGTCAAGTAAACGAGATCCTTGTGCACACGAGTCCGGCAGATGTGTGAGCTGGATTTTGGCCCAATGTGGTCTAGCGCCACAAATAAGTTGTGACTATTTCCCATTTTTGCTTGTGCAAGTGGATGCTTTTTTCCCTCACAAACCCGATTCGAATCAGAATCACTAAAAGCGTTGTCGAGAAAACGCCTTGTGCGGATTTCGCGTGCGTTGATTTCATACCCTGGACGTATACAAAAAGCTAGCCAACAATTTCAAGGAACGCGCAATCTCCCCGTGGCGCACGCACCTCACCAACCCACCCATGCCTCCTCCCTGCCCATCTTCTCCCTCCCCTTCCAGACCCTCCTCGTCGTCCATCCACCACATCACAGCCTCCAGATGTGCTTTCTCACCAGAGCACAAAGCCTTGCCACACTGGTCCGAAAACTGTTGCAGGCATTCAGGCGCTTCGTTCTTCCCATACGACTCACAAGCCACCATACCCTGCATGTTTATGTGACGGATGGTTCTGCGTTTATTCGTCCTCGGTCCATCAAATGCTTTAGAGAATTTTGTGTAATTGGTTAGAAACTTGTTGAGATGCTGGTCTTCCGTGTAGACGCCCCAGTTACCAATATTCAGTCCTATTTCGAGTTTTTTCATGTGCAGCATTGCGCCTTGGAGGCGTTCCAAGGGACGATGTGCGTGGCCTTCGAATTCGATGGCGTAGGGTGTGACTCGGGCGGCGTACGTGCGGTTTCTCATCGTGGGGTGTTGACGACCAATGTGGTAGAAGAGCGAGTTGGCGGCCATGAAGTTCAGAGAATTTGGTTTGCAATGTATTGTGAGTGCATTTTGCTGCTTGGTGTCATGGCCATGAGTTGTTCGACGTTTGTTCTGGTCGTCCTCGGGAAGATTGTCGCAAATAGACATTTCTGTGGGAATCAGATAGGAGAATATCTCAGCGAGGAGCTCATTCGGAAGTAGTCCAAGTGATGCATGGCGGTCGAGTGGTGGGAAGTCAAGTTGGCTATCGAGGGAAACTGGTTGCGCCGCGCAGTGAATGTTGGAGCTTGCTTTAGTTGCCATGTTTGTTGAAATGTGTGACTTGTCAGGTGCCAAGAAAGTATAGCTCGATGGAAGAAAGGAGTGAGGTTTGTTGTAAAGACTCAGCGTCAAACAGGTAAGAGTGACCAGAGAAAGAAAGGGGAGGCCTGGCACGGACTCCCTACAACCTTTATAGTATTGCTCAACCGGCCCTGATGGTGAAGGTCCCCACAAGCGAATTCTAGATACTCAAAGCGGATTAGTATGTGATGTAGCCCGACGCCATGAAGTACTGGTAGTAACGCGTAAGCCGGATAGTGAATTTTGTTGCAAAACAATGCCCTTTCGAAATGTGTTTCCTAGTCTGCTGGATTTCAATTCCAAGATGTTGAAATCGAGATCGCGTAGGTTTCCACGTGGCCTCTAACGACCTCCTCGATAAGTGCTTTTGTTCCGTTCAGACTTCGTCTACCTCTAACTCATATCACCTCCTTGTTCCTAGTCTTGATCACTCCCTTCATCACTCCCTTCATCGTCATCCTCCCCGTCACCGGATTCATCCTCGCCATCTAGAACTCCTAGCACGGCCTCGATATCCTCAAATATGCCCTCTTCCTCTGACAGCGAAATCAGCCCGTCCAGTATTTCAATGAACAGCTTCAAACCATCAGGCTTCCAAGTACCTCGGACGAAGACTTGCTGCTGGCCTGACACAGCACTCACGACGGCCAGCATGGCCTCGGTCGTCTCCCTCCCATGTTAAACATGTTTCTTGACCTCCTACGCAATGGTATCCCCATCGTTCAAGCACACGGCCTTGCCAATCTTCCGCAATCCTTCGATGGCATTGCGCCGTGGTTTATCGGAGGCAATGGGACCAGCTTGTTTTACAATATCTCTAATGTCGCGTACGGTTTCGAAGTCAATGTCGAAAGCTTTCTCGAACTGCCGCGATCCCGAGAGATGGGAGTGCTCTTTATTGATTTCTCACCCCGCAGACTTCGATCAGATGTCGAACCGGATCACTGTAGCTTGACCTTCTTGGATTTTTGCATCGTAAATATTGTTGATCGATTGGCGAACAGTGGGATAGGTCTGAGCTAAGGCTTTCAGAAGCTCACGAAGCCCCTCAACAAAGAAGAGTTGGAGTCGATCCTGAATTGATGGATCTAGTACGGTTGAAGGTTGTGGCTCCGCCTTAGGCTGGGCTGCGGTGCGAGCTTTCGTCGCATTTTCGACGATCTACCACTCATCGTCACGGGTCAAGTTGACGACCTCAGCGTGTTGTCTCTTTGCAGGTCGAGCTGAGGGAGGAATTATGCTGATCAAAGACTGTTCTGGTAACACTCACCAGGAACAGAACTTCCGCCCGAGGAGCTGCTCGGGCGGTTGCGGACCGTGAGAGTGATTTCTGGTCACGTCGTTATCAGAGCTGGCGATGACGGACTTAAAGCTGTACGCAATTGGTTGATTGGTTTGATTGGGTCTCACAACAGGACCGAGTGACCAACGAGAAGTGAGGTGAGTCGACCTGGGATGGATCATCATCGGCCCGAGTGCTAATCGACTGCCGCTTGCTTACTTATGTGTTAGACTGAGAGCAGCTCGACACAAGGTCAATGTGTTAACTAAACAAGAAGACGACACGGGGAATGGATAGAAGGAGTAAATTTCTTTACTAGAGCTTTGATAGGTGACCATGGGAATTAGGGCCCGGTTGTGTGCGTTTGTTTCCAAAGAAGAGCGATGGTGGATATATTCGACGCAATTGAGCAAAGGGGCGCTTGCAACCTGTTGATACATCTCACAAGCAAGCTCGTTTGACATTGGTGGAGTGAGCAAAGAAAAGTCGAGAATACTGCATAAAGTTTGTCCAGCGACGTGTAAACCCTGCATTGCGTTGCCAATTGGTCGCACGTCAAAATTCTGGTTTTGCTACATCACATACACCAAGAGAGAGAGAACGACCTCCAGAGCACAGCGCGATTTGTTGTCTTGACTGCACGCAGCTGCACACCATCCTCGCCTAAGTCCTGCCACCGGCAACAGCACTTGCACCGCTATCACCTGGACCTGGAAGTCCTTCATCGTCACCGGGCTCGGTATAGCCACCACTTGGCTTTGCGCCCCGCGTGCGTTCTCCAATGATGTTGCTTTGGTCAATGGCCTCGTTATCGTCCTTAGCTGAGAACGAGTTAACTGATGTCCTGACCCTTGGTGATATCACGCCTCACCTAGCTGCTCGTCGCTGTCGGCTGTCTCTGCACTGATGGGGTCCTCCACTGGCTTCTCATCCCCCTGCACTGGGATCTCGCTTTGACCGGTGCGGGATTTGTAGTCGTTGTCCATGGCATCGCCTTGAGGGATATCGTCCGACATTCTGCACTGTTGGCAGTAGATCAAGGTATAGGTACAGATTTCTCAAAAGACGTGTTCGCAGGTGGGATACAATTTGGTAGTAGAAAATGCTTTATTCCACATGAGAGAAGGGGCCTAGCAATGTTATGTAGAGGATTGTGTGCCTCCAGGACACTGACATCACCCCGTCAACTCGATCAGAAGTTGTGTCGTCACCATCATGCAAGTGACATCGTGTACCAGTATGCTCTCAGGTCTGGGAGAGATAGACTGTGCACGGGGTGTCTATGTCATGGGGGCTCAGGTCCTGTACCGGCTTGTTTTGTGATGGCAGGTTCTCCTTATCCGATGCCCGACTGGGTGCAACAAGGTTGAACTCAGATGTACCACCGATGTTGCCCAGCAGTTGGTGATCGAATCCTGGCCGTAGATCTGATCTGCAGCTGGTCCCCGGGGAACGCAAAGAGGAGACGGTCCAATGTCAGGCACAAGCCCAACTAGCGCAGCACTGGGGTCATCGACGTCAAGACTCTCCGCTTCGGATCCTCTGCTCCTGACTGAGAGGCGACGAGATTACAAGGGAGGAGAGGTGGCCAAGCTTGTGATCAGTCCCAGCGTCTACAGCAGTCCTGTTGAGCTGTCCATTGGCTTTCGGAGCATGAATCCGTACCACTTGTGCTGGGTGCTGCGGTGCGCACATGGAGCTCTCTAGCAAGTCGGATACCATCGATAGTGTCAGCCGAAGCCGGTTCCTGCACTGTCAGTATCACGTTAGCTATGGCGTGTGCTGCATCACCATGGAATTCTGGCGCACGAAGGGAGGTGTTGGGTACTGAAGCGGCTTGAGCATTGTCAGTCCTGCGATGGTTCCAAGATGCTCAGTGGAGGGATCGTCTTCCCAAACTCGAAAACGTGACCTGGCGTGTTAGCGTGTTTCCTCCGTTGCAGAGCACAAATCGTGAAGCTCGTAGCCCTGCCACTTCGAAGACAGCAAGCCACATTCGCAGGTTGACTCGGCTCGACTCAATAGGGCTACGATGGATCTCTCTGTTTAAAAAGGCCGGAAGCTATGGCAGAAGAATCCGCCAATCCGCTTCTGCTGGGCTGGATCAAAGAATGGCTGGACCAAGCCCGAGAGCGCAACAGCAACGGCGTCACGGTGTTAGAACACCTCGAATTCGCAGGTCACGCAATTGAGCTGACATGGCTGCAGCTATAAAAAAGCTTACGATTCCCTCAGAGCGTGCCCTCTCCACCTTCAGCACCCATCAGAAGCGCAGCAGCTTCATGGCATTGGACCTAAACTCTGCGAACGATTGACTGAAAAGCTTAACGCGCATTGCACAGAGAATGGCCTGCCCATGCCTGAGCGCCATCGTGGCTCCAAACGGCAGACAATTGAGTCTGCGCCGTCAGATGAAATCCCAGCTCCACCCCCAAAGAAGGCTCGAAAGGTCAAGGCATATGTCCCGGCGTTGCGATCTGGAGCTTATGCTCTGATCCTGGCTCTCGCAACGATCGACGAGAGTGTCTCACAAGGGCTGACAAAAGCCAACACGATTGAGCTGGCACAACCGCATTGCGATTCCTCCTTCACAGCACCTAGTGACCCTACCAAAATCTTCACCGCATGGAACTCCATGAAGACCTTGGTAGGGAAGGACCTTGTCTATGAGCATGGGAGGCCACTCCGCCGATATGTGTTGACAGAAGAAGGATGGGAGGTAGCGAAGAGAATCAAAGCAACAGAGGAGGGTTCGATCCAGAATTTGTTGACACAAGAGGCGTCGAACGAGGAAAATGCAAAACCGTCCACAACGAAGACCAAGATCCCTGGGACATCGAATTCAAGAGTCGAAGGGCACAAACAGGTATTGATCGATCTTGACGACGCCCATTATGAGGAAGAAATAAATCATTTTAATGCCATGCCAGGCCAGAGAGTTCGACCTGTGCAAGACACGACCTTGCAACTTCCGCCGCCTGACACTCTTCCGAGTTTCACACCGATAGTGTTCCCACCTGGTACATGCTCTGTTCATCTCGTTCTTGACTCTCGTGAGGTCCGCACTGTCAAGGATCGTGAGTATATCTCCGAAGAGCTTCAGAAGAGGGGTATCACACCCATCACCCGTACGCTTCCTCTCGGCGACGCACTTTGGATCGCTCGCCCAAAAACAATGTATGAACACCTCCTCGCTACAGCAAATATCGACGACGACGGGGAAGGGTCCTGCGAAATCGTCCTGGACTACATCATTGAGCGCAAGCGTCTCGACGACCTTATCTTCAGCATCAAGGACGGGCGATTCCACGAGCAGAAGTTTCGGCTGCGACGGTCTGGGATTTCGAACGTGACATATATCATTGAAGATTTTTCCATCTCGGCAGAAAGGGGTGAAAAGTATGGTGAGGCCGTCTCAAGCGCGATTGCCAATACACAGGTTGTAAATGGTTATTTCGTCAAGCAGACAGGAAAGCTGGATGATACCATTAGTTATCTGGCGAAGATGACGACCATGCTGCAGGGGATGTATGAAAAGAAGTGCTTACATGTCATACCCTCAGAGATACTGCATCCTCAGACCTACCTTTCTCTTCAAATGAAGCTTCGCGCCGAGCAGCCGGAGCAAGGACAGTATACCACATTTTCAGCATTCTCATCATTATGCTCAAAGTCTGATGCGATGAGTCTGAGGGATGTGTTCTTGAAGATGCTCATGTGTACACGCGGGGTAACGGGCGAGAAGGCTTTGGAGATCCAGAAGAAATGGAAGACACCAAACGAACTTTACGAGGCTCTGGAGAAGACAGATGGCAAAGCCAAGGAGCGCATGGTTTGTGAGAAGCTCGGCGTTCTGGTGCCGAGAAAGAAAGTCACGGCGGGATTGAGTGCAAAAATTGCTGAGATTTGGAGCTGACGCTCAATTTGGTTTGATTTTATCATGCTATCCTGCATGAATATGGACCCCTGCACCAGATGCTGAGTTCGAATGATGATAGCGTCAATAACATTGACATAGTGCCGCATGACAGATGCGGCATCATCAAACATCTTTCAAAAAAGCATGGTCTAGTGCCTGTTTATATTATCAGCTCCTAACAGTCGAAAAGAGTTCAAGGCTGAAGATAACGTCGTACCTGAGCGGCAGTCATCCTCCGACTGCCCTCATATTGAATAAGACGGCTCACAAAGTCTACCGCTAGATTGGAGGCTTCGTCGAGAATCGCCACCCAAGGCTTCGCAGGATATTCAACGAATCGCATCTTGCCCCAATCCGGAAACTGTTTGACTGACTATAGGAACACATGGTCAGCAGGAGGCTTACTTGCAATGTTTCACATGGCGAATACGTACAGGCCACAGCTCCTCATTTGGCGTGCCCAATGTCGAGAAGATGGATTTTATCAAAGCCAGCTCACTTCCTAGATCTCCTGCATCAAAAACACTTCGATGCCTCGGCCGGATTATCTCAGCAACCGTGCAGCCGGCTGCCCAAAGGTCGAGCGTGGTATCATACGCTGTGTACCCAAAAAGCAATTCCGGTGGTCGATAAGAAGTTGTGCCCACATCCGTGATCTTATCCTGGACGGGTTCAGACGCTGGATCATTCGGCGACCAAGCGGTGCCAAAGTCAGCGAGGTAGGCCGGTCCCTGTCCGGATCCAATGAGGATGTTGGACGGTTTCACATCTCGATGGATGATGTTGAGAGAATGGATGTAGTCTAAGGCGCTGAAGAGGTCACGAACTATTCCCTTTGCACAGGCTTGATCAAGTGGTGAGTCCTGCATCAACTTCTCTAGGTCGAGCGGTATGAAAGGAAAGGCAAGAACCAGGCGGCCGCCAGGTTGCCACAGAGTCGAGAGCAATCGGATAACAGATACAGAACTGGCTTCCTGGAGGATCCTGGCCTCTCGCTTCGAATCATGCGGGGCCGTCATTGCAGAGGGTGTTGTGACTTTGAGAGCTACGAGATTTGAGAATGCCCCAGGTCCCTTATCGAATGGGTCTTTGGCTGCGGCTTTGAATATTGTTGAGAAAAGACCGTCCCTGTAAAAGGTCGCCTTCTGGTATGGGCCAAGGTCTGGTCCATTGGGGTTCAAGCCATCTCCTTCAGCTTCAACCAGGTCCGTCTTGACGACTCGAGTCTGCTGTTCCAGTGAATCGATCTCATTTGTGCAAGCAGCTTCATATTGCTCCTTTATGTGCCTTGTCAGGTCGCGTACATAAATCTTGATTCAGGCAAAGCACCTTGGATGTCGCTAGGCTGTAGATCTGGCCTTCGAGGTCTTTTGCCTGAGGTTGTACAGTTGCCGAGTCAAGACCAGTCGTATTCATGATGGCTGACGTCCTAAGGACAGGTAAGTTTTGTTACAATGGACACAAACTGCACAATACGGGACTGGAAAGCACCAACAAGGCCATGATATTACTCAGACGCGCTGTAAAGCTAACCTCCATCATAGGCGAATGCTGAGATGTGTGATTGGCTTCACGAGACCTGAGTGTGGTGTGAGCGAATGTTGGGCAACATTAAAGGTCCCAGACTGCCCATGACTGTCGGAAGATGTGGACATGGTAGCAGGGACACAGTTTGACAGCTTGACAGCTTGACTATTCTCTCTCTCCAAGGCCAGCGCAGACTGCCTTTTCATTGTCAGCACAAAGCACGTCGATGTCTCTCTCCAGTCCTCCAGTTGATCATCCAGTGGTGCAGCGTCACTATTGGTGATAGCCTCTTAATGCCACGCACGCATTCTTGAAGCTAGGTAAGCGTAAGCGATCTGCGTGATTGCGGTCCAGAGTCCGAGACGTCTCAATAACATCTTGGAGCGCTGAGCCAGAATCAATTTGAGGTGAGCAGACGAGCTGTGTATTATGTCTGGATCGACACAATGGATAGCTCAAGGCAAGAATATCCTGCTCTTTTGGTCAGCTGCGGCCGTCCCCTCTTCTCCGCGACTGCTTTGCTTATGAAATCGACAGGCTGGATTGGAACCCCGGGAAGCTGTAAACGTGCTGAATGATCGCGTCGAGCTGATCTGCAGAACAAACAATGATATCGCGGACTGGCTCCTGGTGGGTTCTCTTCGCGCCCAATCCTCGCACAAGGGCTTACTGTTCTGTAGGAAAGACGGAAAGTCGAGGAAACTTATGCGCAAGGCCTTCGGAAGCTCGCCAGAAGGCCACAACGAGATAGAGGTGCATCGCTGGGGTATATCAAGTCTTGCGCGCAGTCTCGCCTATCCTAACAGTACCAGAATCTTCCAATCACCATGGCAGCGCATTGTCGAGTCCACGGAGTCTCTTGCTCAATCCCACGAGAGCCTGTCGCAGAAGATTGAGATTGACGCTGAGGCCCCCTTGCGACAATTTGCAGCCAAAAATCGGGAGATGCAGGGCATCAGCACATCTCAGGGCAATTTGGCATCAATAGCCAAAGAATTCGACAAGACGCAGAAAAAGGCAGACAAGCTGAAGGACAAGACTGGAAGACTCTCATCAGCTCGAGCAGCAAATGCCAGTTCGACTGTCGATGATGCAAATCAGCAATGGGAGACTCAAGCGCCCTACATCTTTGAACAGCTTCAGTCGTTGGATGAAGTCAGGGTCAACCACCTCAGGGATGTCCTCACACAGTTCCAGACGCATGAAGTTGATAGTATAGAACAGAACAGGAAACCTGCGGAACTATGTCTCAATGCTCTGCTAAACATTGAGACGGCGGATGAAATCAAGGCCTTCGCTGCACGCATCAGTACAGAGCCCCGACAGGCACCACTTCCGAGAAGACAAAGCTCCGCATCAAACAACGTCCGCAGACTGAGTTCAGCTGGTGGAGGCGTTGCACCTCCAATGCCGCCTCCTCCAAGACTCACAAGTGACAAGACGCGACAAACGCCAAGTTTCTTCAATGACAGTGGTCCAGGAAGTTTTACTCCTAGTGCGCATTCTTGTCCTTCCCTCTTAGGGCTGACTAATCAAGCTTCAGAAACCAAAGAGACTCCTAAGAAACAGGGGTTGAAAAGTCGTCTAGGGACGGTCATGGGAAGAAGAAAGAACGCTGCGCCTCCCGCTGCGTCAGCAGAGATAACGAAGAAGGACAGAAATCGGTCATCCCTGATGCCTTTCCGCAGAGGTGATTCTTCAAGAAGCCAGCCGGATACGGAAAAACCGTCGGTTGCAGGTCGAGATCTGACACCGGTCATCTCCAGAGAGAAGCCCAAGCCAACAGAGACCTCAGTGCCACGTATTGAGATTGACCAGCGTTCATTAGCGCGGGCAGATACTGAAGGACAACAAAGGACACCAGTAGTCCCGGCAGTAGTGAATGGTCTCACTTCCGCAGAGAGTCATGCCAGTGCCACCGGAATAAGTCCTCCTGTCAGCCAGACACCACCTCCTAACAACATCTTCACTCCTCCTAGCCAGGTAATCACTTCTTAGAGTGATCTTAACAAAAATGCCCGCTTACACCTACTAGCCACTACACGAACTGAGTGTGACACCACCATCTCCTGTCCAGCACATGGATGCCATATCTCGTGCTCAACAAGAAGCGGCAGCAACCAAGGCGTAGGTGAAGGCTGCTATTAGTGCTGGTTGTTGCTCATACCTGTCCAGTGAGAACGAAGAAGCTGTTCGAAGGCTCAAGATTCGTGATCAGCCCATACAAGAAGATGAAACAGAAGCTCAGCAAGCCATGAACAACATGGCGAACCAATTACGCCTGGTAAGTCAGGTTGGTTCAAACTACAAATTCTTCGACTAACGCCTTCCAGCAAGCACAAACATCGGGAGTAAACCGTTTGGGAGGTAGCATGCGTGGCAGACGAGATGTCAGAAATACTGTATTCATTCCTAATCCAGAACCACCTCTACTTGACAATGAACCATCTCTTGCCTACGATGCAAGTCCCTCGGCACTTACAGGATTAGGTGTGTCAGGAGCTGCAGAGGCTGGAATAGCCGCAGCTTCTCATTCAGATTCTACGACCGCTTCTCCAATCAAAGCACCGGGCATGATACCTGAGGTAAGGACGATATCCGATACAATTTCTGTACATTCAACCCAGAGTCTTGGCAAAATGGTCCACCATCCAGAGATGCATGAGCCTGGCTTGAATTGCTCGGTCATTGAGACTGTCAGTACATGGTTTTCAGATGGTACCGTCAGCAAATCCTTCGTAGTTGGCGAAGTAGCGCTAGCGTACAATTTGTCTCAAGTGACGACCGACACCGAAACCATCAGACTGGAGAACTTTCAGATGCTTGAGAAAATCGCCCCGAATCCAAGTTTTGTCTCTGCCACAGCGTCGGAGAAGGGCAAGGAGAAGGCAACGTCTGAAGAGGGAGCAGGTCAATACAACGTGACGTTATCTGGAATCAAGCGGTCCTCTCCCGTTGTCGCATTCAAGTACCAACTTCACCTCGATCCGACGAATTTGTCCGCATACTCACCTGTTCTGCTTACGCCTGCATGGCAGATACAGGACGCACAGGTGTCAGTCATCGTAATGTATACGCTGAATCCAGCCTTCGTCATTTCAGCGATTGAAACCCCCTTGACCACCAACTCCATCACGCTCAGGAACGTTGTCCTATCTATCACACTCGACCCGTCCGCCGACGCTGGAAAAGCGACGAGTGCCATGATGGCACCTCAGAATGGAGCTGCTTTTAAACGGAAGCAAGGCTTGGTGGTATGGAAACTGCCGGAACTGGCCGTCTCGAACGAGCAACAGAGGCTACTTGCCAGATTTGTCACCACAGGACCAAAAGCCCGACCAGGACATATCGAGGCGAGATGGGAATTGCCTGGCACGACGGGAAGCAGATTGGGCGTGAGCTCATTGAGGGGAGCGGGAAAGTCGAAGGAGGCTGCTGCTGATCCATTTGCGGATGATGGAACAGCTTTGGCTAGTCCGGCTCGGGTGTGGAGTGAAGTACATACGGCGAGAAGCTTGGTCAGTGGCAGGTATAGTGCTTCTTGAGGGGAGAAAACCAGTGGCTTCACGAAAGAAGGCAGGGGAGCAGGGGTTCGGAGTGTGTATGCTACAGACGTCCTGGACACAAAGAGACGTCGGAGATAATGCCGAGAGTAAATACAAGGAATTGCACCAAGATGTCCTCATTTGCCTTCTGTCTATCTTTTTGGTCCTTGCAATTTGGACTACCAGTACGTGGACGTTTGACTGATCGTTGAACCAGGAACTGCGAACCCACATCCGAAACCCGATTGCCGAAGCGGCCGAAACAAACGCAAACTTCCGGTCAGCGGAAAGATCCCAGCCAGGGTGAAGAGAAGTGACGAGATCATGACGAAGATGGTGTATCATTCTCGTTCTTGGATCATTCAGCATGAGACCCTATCATCCTCGGCCGCCTACGATAATTGCCCAGAACGGGTATCATCGGCCACGCGCCCCCTTTCCCACGACCCGTACCTTTCACCTGCCATCGCTGGAGTCGGTAGGCTTGCTCACGAGCACTCAGGCATACCACGCGCTTGGTTGGGTCCGTGAGGCTCTGACTGGAGCACCTGCCAACTCACCCCGTTGAGCTCGGGTCTCCACAGGCCAGGCAAGGCAAGGCAAGGCATAACCCGCCACGATGGTCGGTGATACGTACTTCTGGAAACATCGATCCCTACAGTCACGCTTCAGCACCATGATCAATTGACATTACTCAGGCGCCAACGCCCATCGTCATGCCCCCCCAAACAACTCTGACCCTGCTCAATTGTCGGCGTCCTCCTCCTCTGGCTGCTCTACGCGCTGCGCGGCAATCAAAGTGGCAGTGGTAGGGGCCCGACTGTGGTGAGTTATAGGAGTGAGAATGGCAGGAGTAGAAGGAGGAGGAGTAGGAGTATGGCGGGTGGTGGGAGAGTGGAGAGTCGGTTTATGTAGAGAACGTGAGGAGGCCGAGGAGGGCGCGGACGAGGGGCTGCTGAGAGAACTGACATGTTCCGGCTTATGAATGAGGGAAGGGAACAAGTAGGGCAGGTGATTGGTGTTGCGGAGCTGGACGGCGCATGGCACAAGATGGACTCCCTTGCGATACACAGCCAGGTCAGTGTAGCACGGTACTCTTGCGATGGATGTCCTGGGGTAAGCCCACCAGGCTGACGTGTGCGGCGATGAACCCCCATCTGATGAATGAGTGTATGAAGAGAAGAAGCTATCTGCGCAAACTAGCAAGGAAGAAGGAAATAGGCCCTGTGCTGAGTAAGCCGCGAAGGAGGACCTACAACACCATCCCCTTCTCCCCCTTCCAAATCCCAAATCCCAATTCCAATTTCTCCTTCTCGCCTCTTTATCCCATCTTCGAGCTTGAGGTGCCGAACTCATACAACTGTCTCTCCCAAAGTAAGTGATTACTGCAGATGCACACCTGCACATCTCACAAGATGGCATGATTCGAGTTGGTCACCTTGAAGGCCCACTTCACCAACCATGGCATCCGCCTTCCGACCCGGGGCAACCGCCTTGATCACGGGTGGGGCATCAGGAATAGGCTTTGCATTTGCACAGTTGTGTCGAAGCCATGGAATGCATCTTGCGCTCGTCGACATCAACCACAGCTACCTGGCCAAAGCCAAAGATTTGCTGGGCGCACCCAACAACGACCAAAGGACCGAAATATACCAAATGGATGTTTCTCAGATATCGGAATGGCAGACGCTGAGATCAGACGTAGAAGCGAAGTCGGGAACCGTTGACTTACTGATGCTGAATGCGGGCGCAAGTTTCAAGCCTCAGCAGGGAAAATCATCCTGGGAGGATGTCGAGTATTTCCAAAAGGTGAGCCCGTCGTCACCCTCGCATCTCCAAACTAACTCGCAGACCACACCAGACCTATGCAACCAACGTCTTCGGCCCCCTGAACGGCCTCTCAACCTTTCTCCCCGTCCTTCAAAAGAACAACTCTTCCAACCCCTCCTCAATTATAATCACCGGCTCTAAACAAGGCATCACGAACCCCCCCAGCAACCCCGCCTACAACTCCTCCAAAGCTACCTTGAAATCACTCGCTGAACACCTCGCCCACGACCTCCGCTCCGCCTCCTCCCCGACTCACAATCCAGGCATCTCCGTCCACCTTCTCATCCCAGGTTGGACCTACACTTCCCTTTCCGGCAATCCGGGCCCAGTCCCCGATGATGAGGCGCTGAAATCCAAACCCAAGGGTGCATGGCTGCCGAGCCAGGTGGCTGAATATGCTTACAAAAGGATGATGGATGAGAAGAACTTTTACATTGTATGTCCGGATGAAGATGTGAGTGAGGAATTGGATCAGGCGAGGATGAAGTGGGGGCCGGAGGATGTGGTGGAGGGGAGGCCGCCGCTGAGCCGATGGGAGAAGGATTGGAAAGAGAGGGCGGGCGAGTGGATAGGAAAGGAGGTGGAGAGGAGGAAAGAGAAATAATGATGGTTGAAGCGAGAGTCTTCCAGTAAAAAGACAAAGCGATTCGCAACAATGTGAGTGGGATAACGCAGACATGAACGAAGAGCAAAGAAGTCCGAAGGCTGGACAGCAGCAAATATACCAACAGGTTGGGGATTCGGCAGGGATTAAAATGTACGCATGTGTCTGTTCGATCGAGGAGCGCCTTGGATCTGAATGTCGAAATCGGGTAGATTGGAACCTAACGCGCAGAAAAGCGTGCACGAGGTGGAGTATAAAATTTCTCTCCCTCCAATCTGCTCGTCTACTTTAGGGCAGAGACCGCGACTGATTCCCTGCCAGAATGAACAACGACCAAATCATGGCCACTCCGCTGATGAAAACCAGCGTCCTCGTCATCGCCAGACCAGCCGTCGTGTTGTGGATGTAGATATAGCTATACACGATCCTGCTGAGGACATACCCAACACTCAAGATATTCAACGAGGTACTATCCAGGCGGGCCATATTCCCCGCCACCACCGCCGTGGCGAAGAGACCGACATTCTCGAAGCCGTTCTGCTGGGCGCTCTCGGCGCGGATGATGCGGCCTTTGGTGGTGGAGTCGATGCCCTGGTTTTCTGACACGATCTTGGCCAAGGATCTTGGCTGACGGTGATCAAATTGGCGGGAGGAGACTTTTTGGTAGAGCTGGGTTGCGTAGAGGTGGGGACGAGGGCGAGGGCCCAGGCGAAGGGGATGGTGTAAAGGGAGATGTTGCCGGTGTTGGCGAAGACGGATGCCATGATGAGGAGGCTGCTGGACGTTGTTTAGGGGGGAGTTGGGGTTGGAGAGATAATAGTAAGAAACAATGGATTACTCCAGGTCTCAGGAAATGTGGTTTATAGCTTGTCAGCCAGCCTGCGCCTCAGGCTGTCCATCGGCCCTTTTGAGCCCATTTCCGGCCCCTTTTGGGCCTCATTTTCTTCATGTTTAGCTCCGTTGCAAGAGCAGTTCCAGATAGATTCTAGGCAGTGGCTTCGATCAATTCCATTCGATTCCACAAGCATTTCCAGCTGTTTGCTCGACATCACTTTACGGTCGTGAAAGCACGCCTTGGCGCGAAGAATGACTAATGATGTCACTGAGGATGACTGATCACGACGTGGACCTCAAACTCTTCTTCCTCCTTACTCCTCAACCTCACCTCCACATCTCAATCCTTCCCGACATCCTGTTTACATCGTAGGGCACTGGGCATGTAGTGTCGGAAGATACGCTCTTCAACGGCCAGGATCAACCCTGTCAATCTTGAGCCACGCTGCCTGGAGACCGGGTCATACAGGATTACAGCATCCCTGCCAAAGCCCAATCCAACCACACAAATCTCATATGCTTCGGATGCAGTGCTTTCTTACCAGCCTCGAAGCCTCCTTCGCCTGGTGCAGGTCATCAGCGGCACAACAAGGCGGTGACTGAGCGGTCTCCTCCGTACGAGTCTCACATTATGCACCCTTCCACGTTGTCTGAGACGACCCGGTGAGCTGGATCACGCGGTCCTCGAAAGTCGCTTGTTGTGCAGAAGGGCTCGTATGGCCTCCAAGCCAATGCATGGCTTGCATCTCAAAGAGAGCCCCGCAGATCTCCAAGAGCACCTTGCAAGCTTCCAAGGGCCTGATAGGTGAGTAGGCCGGAGACGGTGGACCTGGAAAGTCTAAAGAGCCCACCTCGAGCACCTTGATGATACCTTCCGAACTATTAATATAGCGATCTGCCATCCTTGCTGTTTATTTGGTCTGTGAGCATCTTGTACGACACTCACAAGTCCTTCTGACCCCCTCGTATTTCATTCTGCCTGTTCTCTCTCGCTGCTGCTGCCGCTGCCGCCCAGTCCCTCGTTATCTAGAGCTATAAAAGCCACAGTCTTTCGCTTCTGTTTCTTGCCTCTTATGCTACTCAGCTAAGTCAATATGTATTATCACCCTCTATTTGCCACCGTCTGGGCCACCACCTTGGTGGCTGCCCATCCATACCATCAAGCTGCAAAGCGAGCAGTCAGCCCTGATGGTTCGTGCGGGCCTTCAAATGGCTACACGTGCCCCAGCTCTGCTCCTTGTTGCTCCCAGTGGGGATGGTGTGGATCGAGCGCTGACTACTGTGCGGCAGGATGTCAATCAGGCTTTGGAACCTGTGATGGGGGAAGCACGCCAAGTCCAACCTCGTCGACTCCACCAACTCAATCTCCTACTGAAAACCCAACTCAAAGCCCGACTTCATCCCCTACTCCATCTCCTGGAGGTGACGGCTCCACCAAGGACATCCCGAGGCCGAAGATTGGCTCTGTACCATACGGCAGCGTCATATACAATTGTGTGAACAATGGCGAAGTGGCCATCACCTTCGATGACGGCCCATATATCTACACACCCCATCTGTTGGATATTCTAGCCCAGTACAGTGTCAAAGCCACCTTCTTCATCGTCGGCAGCAACGGCAATGGAGATATCGATAAAGTAACCCAATGGACCGACATCGTCAAGCGAACCTACAACGAAGGCCATCAAATCGCCTCACATACCTGGGACCACGCAGATCTTACCACCCTTTCCTCCGCAGCAAGAAAGGACGAGATGTACAAAACGGAAGTAGCATTCGTCAACATCCTCGGCTTCTTCCCAACCTATATGCGCCCGCCCTACTTGGCCTTCGACAGCGCCTGCGAAGCAGATATGGCCGATCTCGGCTATCACGTCATCTCCACGAATCTCGACACAAAGGATTACGCCAACGACTCCCCAGATCTGATCGTCAATTCAGAACAGACTTTCGACCAATATACCGCCAGTGATCCCGGCTCTTCGAATTTCATTGTCTTAAACCACGATATCCACCAACAGACTGCTTACACCCTGGCTGAATACGAGATCAAGCGTGTTGCGTCCCGAGGGTACAGAGCCGTCACCGTGGGCGAGTGTCTTGGCGACAACCCGGCGAATTGGTATCGCAGCGTTCCACGGCCTGCATTCCTGGTCTTCAATACGGCCCCGACTGGCCAGCCAACATCCGAGGATTTGGCGGCATTGGGCTTTGCGCCGCCGGCGAAGAGTTGTACTTTTGTTGAGGATCCGAATTCGATTCAGAGATTGATGGGGTTGGTAGAGATGGGAAGTTGTATATTGGTCACGGAGGTGGAGAAGAAGAGTAAATCAGAACCGGATGGGATTGGGAATTGCTTATGATGGACGGGTTGTATGATTTACTGGCCTGCGGAGGAGTGTTTCTTCGGCGGTTGAAAGTCCGTAAGCCCTTCATAAATATCATAATGATCATAGTCATGTAATCTTATATAGTCATCTAAATTTAGAGACTCTACATATTAATATCCGACTCGGTATTACGGAGGATGCCCCATCTTCCAGTACGTTAGCCGGCGGTACTTTAGCCCATCGTACCATACCAATTCAGCGCAAATAGTCATTGATGGATAGGCAGATTCCGCGAGGTTACATTTATGAAGACGGAAAGGAGACAGACTGAGTATATATACATGAGGTTGGGTGAGCGTGAGAGAGCAAGGCTGTGGGCTAATCAGGCCGTGCATGGTAAGCGGGACAATATCTTGTGGACGAGATGAATAAGATTCACGGCTCCAGGTTCGGACTGTCCCCTGCTGAAAAACAGAGGGACCCCAGCTCTAGTCAGTCTCGTTCTCGGCGTCTTAGGGAACCGCCAGTTGCTTGGCTGGGTGATGTGAAGGGTGTGGATATCCAGAGTTCGCTGGTACACGTGGTGGTTTCCTTGTCCATCTTGTCTATATGTGGATTTGCTTGAAGAGGGCTTAGCTCGATCCGTGGATCCGAGTATGATCGAATCGCACATTCCTACATAGTGATAGCGATGCAACACACTGGACCAACTGGAGGATAGATTAGGAGGGAGGTAGGGCATATGTCGCACATCTGAATTTGAGGAAGATGGCGTCGGTACAAGTAGCACAACCCTCGTTATTGTACGTGCAGACATTGCTTGAGACAGGGTGAATGCTGCGTGGGGAAGCTATGAGCCGGATCAGGTAATGCTCAGCGAATGCTGAGAAGAAGAATAGGAACGTATCAGGTCCGGACACGGGCCACGTGACGTCTGAAAACGAGACAAGCTGGGAGGGATATCGAGGAGGCGAGGATCCTGATTGCTGAGTGGGAGGAATGACAGCGACAAGTGCTGCAGCGAGCCGGGTACTCTGGGACGAGAGTGATTCAGGAATTTGCTCTTGTGTAGGGAGCATTGTGACCCGTCGTGCGTAGAGACAGAAAGGGTTGAGTCCTGACGAAGTCAGGGCGAGAGGGAGAGGAGGTGAGTCATGAGCTGAGGAACACGATCTCGGAGAAGCCTCTCTGGCAAACCTTTAGATGAGAGGAGGGAGCGAGAATATCGGCTCGAGTCATAGAGCGAGAAGCCCATCGTTGTGTTGGACATGTCTCGAATGAATGGAATTCATGGCCGTTGACTTCGCAATCGTCTGGGGTGGAGATCTGCTTCTTGTACCGGCGTCCGTGACCAGTGACCGCAGAGAGCGGGAAATAATCAAGATGACGCGCTGAAAGCTGCCGCCAATCCCCCCTCCTCCGTTCAACCATGGAATATTCCTCCGCTGAGTGAGATTTGTTCTTTCATCAACTGTGCCACTTGACATTCTGATGATTATTGGCTGCAAAAAGGAGGCCGACGTCTCTCGTTTCTTGCCCAATCATGTCCCAAGATAGCGCACCGAAGATGCAATACGTCAAGTCAGTCTGCCGCCTTTCTGTCTAATTCACTGACCAATCCTGAAGTTACCGGCTGCTCCTCTCCTGTCTTGCTTTCCCATGCTTACCCATGCTTACCCTTCTTCTTTTGCAGTCTCGGTGCATCTGGCATCAAAGTCTCGAAGTTCATCGTCGGCGGCATGTCATATGGCGACTCCCGTTGGGCGCCATGGGTGAAGAATCGCGAGGAGTCTCTACCCCTTCTCAAGGCTGCCTTTGACGCCGGCGTCAATACTTGGGACACAGCAAACATGTACTCGAACGGTGTGTCCGAGGAAATCATTGGGGAGGCTATCAAGAAATACGATATCCCGAGATCACAGGTTGTGATCATGACAAAGGCATTCTTTCCGGTTGCCGAGGACCAGGTTGGTACGTTCAACGGTGGACCTGAGATTCGCAAAGACCCGAGATACATCAATCGATGTGGATTGAGTCGAGGGGCATTGTTTGAGCAGGTGGATGCGAGCTTGAAGAGACTTCAGACCGACTACATCGATCTTTTGCAGATCCATCGAATTGATGATACCCCATTCGTTGAGGTGATGAAGGCGTTGCACGATCTCGTTGAGAGTGGGAAGGTCAGATACATTGGTGCTAGCTCGATGTGGGCGCATGAGCTGGCACAGATGCAGGCAATTGCTGAGATGAGGGGATGGAGTAGATTTGTCTGCATACAGAATGAGCACAATCTGATGTATAGAGAGGAAGAGAGGGAGATGATCGGATATTGCAAGAAGACAGGGGTAGGACTTGTCCCGTGGGGTCCACTTGCTGCTGGGGCCTTGTGCAGGCCAGTTTCGCACCTAACCTCGACGGATCGAGGGCAAGGAAACAAGGACAAGGTCAAGTCTGAGGCCGACGCTGAGATTATAAATCGAGTGGAAGAGTTGGCAAAGAAGAAAGGTTGGACGATGGCGCAGGTCGCATGTGCGTGGAGCGCCAGTGTCACAACTGCGCCAATCTTAGGCATTTCAAGTGAGGACAGGCTGAGGGAGTTTGTAGCAGCTGTTGGTTATGAGCTGAATGCGGAGGAGAAGAGGTATCTCGAGGAGCCATATCAGCCAAAGCCGGTGCAAGGCTTCAATCAGGACAGAACAACGTCTTGAGGCACAATGACACTTGCAACGTTGCTCCCCAGCGAACTGTAAATAGAGGAGACTACCAATCTCCGACATCACATTATCTGGAGTGAGCGTGCCTCTCCTCTTGTCAACCGTCTAGAATATCCTCTTGTCAACCGTCTAGAATATCCCCTTGTCCGCCGTTGATGCAAGCTGCTCCTTGTCCACACCGTATCCATTTTAAGGAGCTAGATCAGCTGGTTCCTCTGGCAGAGTTCGTCCTCTTGACACCGAGATCTCCAGGAAAATGTGTCGTCTTATGAAGCAAGCGATCCTTTGTCCCTGCATCCTTTCCATCAACATTGCGCTCGTCGTTTGTTCGGAAGAGCAGAGCGTGAACGGTAGGCCATCATCATGCCTCTGAGCGCTGACTCGAGCAGCTGGCTATGCTTTCTCGGGGAAAGTGGTGCTGCTACCGCGATCTTCTAGTCGTCCAACTGACAACGGTCGGAGGGCAGCTCAGACAAGGACAAGGGGTCCAGCTTCAAGATGCAACTGTCGTGACCTTGTCCAGGGAAATTGGAAGAGAGATTGCTCACGCCAAACCAATCGGGCACTTGGGCTTTGCCGATTGGCGCAGTGACGTGCATTAGACAATATCTCCTTTCCCCTTGGTTACTGGAAAGCTTTGTGCTGCATTTTCAATAGTGGGCTTCTAGCATACCGCATTAAGGAACGACGCGGTCGAAAGATGATTGATCTTCAAGCTGTGGTCAACACCCGCATCCGCAACCGCAACAATAAACTCCCCTATCAATTTTCAATAGCTCTGTGCACAGGTCAGATACTCTACCGATCTGATGTCCGAGAGAGAAAGATTGTTTCTGCAAATGTTCCGGACATTCTCATCTACACCCAATCCTCCGGACAGTGTTTGTTGCGACGGGCTCATTATTCCAGCCCGTCGATCAATGCTTCCACTTCATGATGGATGACCAGAAACCACCTTCCGATTTTCGCATGAGCTTGCACGGCCTCCCTTATGATCAGACTGTTGCAGACCGGGCCCCAATTCCGATCACAACACGATCCTCCGAGCCTACTGCAGAGCAATTAAAAGCTTATGGGGTTTCACAGCCGACATATGTGAGCGCAAAGTCAAAATTACACCCTGTGAAGGACAGAAGACACGATTCAGGACTTGCAGGTTCCTCCATGCGAGACAGCGGAACCACCGTCAACACCGAAGATCATTCTGCTGCCAGTTTGAAGTCTGCTCCGAGTGTCCCTCGAATTCGGGTAGACAACGAAGCGATCTCAGTTCCGCCATCACGGAGAGGTGACAAATCATGGCTTGGTCTGAAACCCACGAAGTCGAAAATTGAGCCTCCACCGCCCGACAAATCTTTCCTCGACAGTCCTTATCAACCTTTTCGAGGTATCGCACTGGACATTCCAACCGGAGGTTTAGCGGACGACCTACAACCAGACGAGATGGAGTTCAGCAAGAGGGGAAGCATGCTACTTCGCGGAAGGAAGGTGACAGAGCCCGAGAAGCCGGTCAATGGTCTTCTGCAACCAACACTCGAAGGTCGTCGAGTCAAGTCCAATCCGTCACTCAGGAAAAAGGCTGTACCAAAGGCTTTGTCTACAGATGAAGAGCTGCTCTCGCGCAAAGTCAGGTCTTACTACCGAACAGGGAGGGATAACACAAACGGTTTGGACCAAAACTTCTCTGTGGGACAACGTCAAAATCGGCAATGGCAAGACACACGTGCAAGCTTGGAGGGCGCATCCATGCAGACATCAACCTCCGATTTACGCAGCGATTGTTCTACCGCCGATCAGACTTCCGAGCCGCAGGGGGATAGGCCTATTGAGAAGGAAGAGCTTGAACTGGCAGGCGGCTTAGAAGATTGGCAGGACGTTGGAATTGGAGATGTGGACAGGTACGGTTTCATCATGCCGCGGAGTTCTACAATAACATCCGTCAATGGTGGTGGCATGAAGCGGTCACCGTCTTCCCGAGAACCTCCAACATTGCAACGAGTTTCAACCAGTCTACAGCTAGCAGCGGAAGCTCCAAGGCAGAAACATACGATCAGAAGAGCGCCAAGCAATGCGATCAGCGCGAAATCAGGCGTTTCCGCTCAGGGATCATCTGGTCAGCCAATGACGCGTAGCACACGGCCCGTGTCTTCACAAAGCTCATACCAAGGGAGCCTGGCTGGCGGCAGATCAAGATTAAGACAAGCAACGAACCGGTTACCACATAACCGTGATCGCAGATTCATGGATGAGGCAGGAGATATGTTGACGTTGCCGTTGGGGTTGTCAGATGGTGCCGAGAGTGGCGAATCTGAAGCCAGAGAGGCGTATATGCGGAGGAAGGAGATCGAGCGGGAACAGAAATGGCGTAAAATGGCCAGGGTGGTGACGAAGAGACCGGATGGAGGAGGTACCCAGTTCGATTTTGATACTCGCAGCCCCAAGGTGATAGAACGAACGTGGAAGGGCATTCCTGACCGATGGCGTGCGACCGCATGGCATGCATTCTTATCGGCAAGTGCAAAGAAGAGCAAAGATAGCCTGTCTGATGAAGAACTCATCGTGATGTTTCATGAGCATCAATCTGATGCCTCACCGGACGACGTGCAGATCGACATTGATGTTCCTCGAACCATCAGCAGCCACATCATGTTCCGAAGACGGTACAGAGGTGGCCAGAGGCTCCTTTTCCGGGTATTACATGCGATGAGCCTACATTTTCACAACACTGGCTACGTGCAGGGGATGGCTGCATTAGCCGCGACTTTACTGGCCTACTACGATGAAGAAAACGCATTTGTTATGCTTGTAAGATTATGGGAGGTGCGGGGACTTGACAGATTGTACGAGTCAGGCTTTGACGGTCTGATGGAAGCGCTTGATGATTTTGAGAAGAAATGGCTGGATGGTGGTGAAATATCAGCGAAGCTGGTAAATCTAACCCGTCAAACGCCATGACCAGAGCTAACAATCCTTCACAGACTGAGCTGGGCATCCCTCCCACATCGTATGGTACACGCTGGTATCTCACCTTGTTCAACTACTCCATTCCCTTTCCTGCCCAGCTTCGGGTATGGGACGTCTTCATGCTCCTAGGAGATTCAGACGGCATGCCTGCTCACAACACAAGTGCAAAGGTCAGCGCATTCGGGACCACACTTGACGTGCTGCATGCGACTTCGGCCGCCCTGATCGATGGCACTCGCGACATTCTTCTAGATTCGGACTTTGAGAACGCCATGAAGGTACTTACCAGCTGGGTTCCCATCCAGGATGAAGATCTTTTCATGCGGGTCGCAAAGGCTGAATGGAAGATGCACCGCAGGAAAGCATAGCCTAACGTGTCTTCCTCACGGTAGGCATCGAGCACCCAATGAGGCAACTAGATTCTTGATGACGACCAAGCATTCAACAACATGGCAGCTGTAAGATCTCAACCGGGAGCCGCGGGTTTTTGCTGTGCTTGGCGCAACCCTCGATGTCGGTGGCTGGTCCAAGGGTCCTTAGAGTCTGGTGGCTGCATCCCAAGCAAGCATCTTGATGTCCTCGTGCGGGTTCATCTTCCGAGTCCTAGGACGAGTGATGTCTTCGACCTTGTCAAATGCACCATTGCTGCGTACTGCCTGAGCTCTGAGATGATGTGATTCTACTCCATACAAAGACGGTGTGAAATCGACATGGTCCAGAGCAAATCGAGCGAATCAAGCAAATCTCCCACGTGACTTCCAAGCCCTGACTATGCTTAGTCAGTCCGCACTTTGATCTGTTCTGGAACAGGTCACGACAAGACGTAGCAAACCCGCCGCAAGCACTGCGCTGAAGTGCTGGAGTACTACTTGTAGTAACCCGTGCTACTGGTACTGTATCGGTACGGACTACATGCGCGATTGTTCAACTTCAGATAGGGTTGGACTGTTCAAGGGTAGGCCAATGCGACTTTCCATCCGATGGACGGCGATCCCTAACCACTGAAAAGCTCGGTTGTGGCTGCAGCAAGCTCTGCAGATCATCGCCGGGGTCCAGCACGTTTTCGACACCCATGCCATCATCGCTCGTTCAGATCATTGCTTTCTTGAGTCCTTGATCCTAGCGAGTAGGTGTCAACCTGACCGGCGCGTGGCTTAAACCAAGATGATAAAGGCGCATACTCGTTGCGAAGACCTCGATTAGTATCATCTTTCGAGCTGAAAACCGCGTACGACTTGAGATCAGGTAAGGAGATCTGCTTTCATGCTCACCATTTCTTTCATCAGACCACGTTGCACCCGGAGTGTCAATCCGCAGTTCTCATTCCGACCATCAATCTCTGCCTCGTGTTTGCAGTGAGATGACAAGGATCAGACTAGACAATTTTGGCTCGAGGATCACTGCGTAACCGAGTGAAGATCTTTCAAGACTGGATCTGGGAAAATCGTGGATTCATGCCTCTACCAAAACCTCAAACATGTCGACGGATTCCTGAACGTTCCTGGTCCGTGGATCAGCGATCAAATGCATACAACGCCCACGCCTGCCGCTGAATTCATGCCACAGGCCGAGACATGTCGAATCGGCGATCAAGGTGGTCGCAAGGTGTTAATTATAGGCCCCACTGGTTTTACGGTTTACTTCAAAATCTTGCTGGGGAGAGCGGACAAGGCATCCATCCGCAACAGCTGAGAAGGAACACGATCGCATTTGACCTCATTATTGAAGCTCCCATACGTTCACGAGGCGCGGTGAGCAAATGGATGTGATAACTCTGTTGCGTCGAATTGCTGGACCTCTGATTGTGGATGCTAGAAAATGACTGGAAAATGATTATTTCTACCGTGGCATTGCAAATCCACAAAGCGATCTAAGTCAGACATGCTCGACCGCGAGTAACAGTCTGCAATTTGCAGCTGCTCGAATGATTCGTGCAATAATCCTTGAGGTCCAATGGGCAAGTTTCACAATCGCAGGTTACGATTCCATTCCATCCTGATTCGCTATTCTCAAAACTGTCCGAGCACAAGAAGAATTGGCGACGTACAACTCGAGTCATGGCACCTGGCACATTCGAAATGCGTTGTGCCGGCTTCGGAAACGCCAAGAGGAGGGCTATGGCAGAAGTCCGAGTACGGTGAAGCATCGTCCAACATACTGTAATGATCGCTGGAGCCTTCTCATCTCAACATGGAAGAACCGTTGTGCAGAAGAGGAATCTGGCCGTTTCATAGGGAGGTGCCTTCTGGCCAATGACGGTCTCGCCACGGCAGAGCTGAAAAGGCCTAATTGATCGGTGGCACAGCTTTGAATATCTATGGACCCGTCACTCCGCCACGTAACCACTCTTGAGTCAAGGAAGGGTGTTGGGCCAATAGGAAGTCGCTCCAATGTGTTTCAAGATATGCAGAAGATTCTTGTGCCAGCTACTCATAGTCAGCGGATGGCCTACCTAGGAAGAAAATGGCATCCCCCCAGGTCGTGATACGTTCCAGATTGAGCCCCAGAGACGCTCAAATCGTACAAAGCTTTGCAGGCGCGAATCTGGATCTGGCTCCAAAGCCGTCCTTCGCAAACAAAGCAAGACTGGCTGTTCAACAACGCTGGCACCGCAGTCCCGTCTGGATGCAATTGCTTGTGTAAAAGGATGGTCTTGACTCTTTGGCGTCCAGCAAGACCTGGAGCACCGAAGCACATAGTACTGCACGTATCAGTAATGAAAGCTGCACTACTCCGTATTAACATCAGTATTAGGCGCGATCTTCATTGCAATCTCCCCGACCGATGGCTCTCGATGCCTGAGTTATGCGGGCGTTACAGATGCGGGATGTGGCGGGTTTGCACGGTTCCGAGCAAGCCATGGTTTGAGCCCCAAGCAGCGGCCTGAAACCCAGAATGGACAGCGAGACGGGAAGACCACATCCCGTGGCCTGATCGAGGTATCTCTTGCATGCTCATACGGAGTACGTAAATTCCAACGCCAGGCCCCGTTGAGGAGGGTGTTTGTTGGAAGCGGCTGGGGACGATCTCTGAAGCAGATATTGCTCCGAAGCACGCGAGGATCCCTGGTGCACTTTTAGGACACGTTCTCGTCGGATTGTGCTTTGGACTTGGGGGCATGGCAGAGGAGGCGAATCAGGGTGGCTGGACAGCCTAGAGCTGAAGCGGAGCTGGAAGTCAGGAATCTGGGACGAATGCCGAAAGAAAGAATTGTCGAGGGCTAAGATGATGGATATGGACCCTCCATTGATCGACACCTGCTTGAAGTTAGAGCATGACGAGCCGGTGGAGTTAGTACTACCACACACGGTACACGATCCATACCCTCTCGCTTCTCGGTCCTAATCAAGACTGGGTTGGGATCAGAGGCGTGCGTTTGACGAATGACTACCACGGCTTGGATAGTATCACCTCTGCCAAAAGCCGTGGTTCTTGAGACCCCCAGAGAGAGTCCATGAAGTCCATGACACCGGTGGCATCGTGCCTTTGCCCCTTTGGAGATTGCGCTTGAATCCAGCAGCAGTCCACCGTTGACTTGGACCAATTCATACTCATTGCTCCGTCCCAACAACCTATCCAGGCTTCGAACTCATCCAGCCACGGCCAATCCTCTCCGTTTTTGGCCCTGCACCTTCTCACTTCGCCCGACTTGGAAAAGGCCTTGCAGCTCTCTGATACGTCCAAAAAAACCACATCCTTCGTTTCGAATGCACGCGATTCTTGAACACATTGGCTTCTTCCTGGGAAAACCATCCGGGATCCAAATTGGTCTGTCGCAAGGCTCAGCAGCTTCAGCCCACTTGCGGGCAGCCCTACCACTTTTGATCACACACCTCGCTCAAAGGCCTTCAACGAATCGCATCTTCCGCATGTCGACCAACCTCAGGTACCCTACAAGTTCAGCAAACATTAGCAGAGGTGTACACCAAGTCGAAAGTACTCCAACTGTTGCACCGCTTGATCACTCCTTTTTAATGAGCCCGCTACGCCATCAACTATATCCCCAAATCACTCGCGCCATTCAGCTGGCCTATATTTCGCTCACTCGAAGTGCACGACAACGTATCCCTCCAGAATTTCGAAACCCTTCCGCCTGCATGTGTTGACACAGAGCTTCACTAGTTGCCATCTACACCAGGCCCAATGTTGCTCACGCTGAAGCCACCAAATCAGAACGACTTCAAGTCTCCACACGATCATCCTTCCCTCGATACCTCGGGCTCCAGATACTCCCCACCACCAACACTTGGGAGCTCTGGCCGGTTCTCCGACACCTTTGACTCTAGAATGAGCAATCCGCACAGAGGCCTGCCTCCGCCGGCTGCCATGACCCTTCCTCCTCCGAGCAGCAACCTTCCGGCCATGGCGCCGCTAGGCCAGCTTCCAGCACCTCCCTCCCAATGGGCGGGAGCAGATGAATCAATGCGCAATTGGCTACATGCAAAGGCGGAAGAAGACAAGCGCAGGCAAGAGGAGGAGAAGACAAAGCAGGAAACCATGAGACTCGACCAGAGGCGAATCGAGCAGAACATGCTACGAGAATCGCTACAGGGGGGTGTTCCGCCAGTGATGGTTCCACTGATCTTTGCTGGTATGGGCGGAGGAAATCTTCCGAATCAGAGCTTGGAATGGGCGCAGCATTACATGGCGCAGATGAGTTTACAGCAGAGCCAACAACAACAACAACAACAACAACAACAACAGCAGCAGCAGCAGCAGCAATCGGTGTCACCGGAGGATATACGCCGGGACAACAGAATGGTACCACCAAGTGCCTATGTCAGCCACCAGCAGATACAACCTGCTCTCACAGCTCCTCCCAGTCAGTCGCAGCAAATGCCCGCTCAAGCGACGCAGACCCCTCTTGCTCGCCAGGCAGCTGCTCCACGGACATCAACCTCTTCTAGCAGTCTATCACGGTTGAATACAAACGAGATCCAGACACAAGGCCCACCTACCAGTACCGGACCAGCACCATTCACATCGCAGGGTGCGCATCCGTTACAACAGACCCATTCTGCTCAACAAGAATCTCAACCGGCTCAATCGTCACCGTCGATATATTTCCACCATTGGGTACCTCCGAACACAAGTTCAGGTCAAAATCCTCCTACGCCCTCTACGAAAAGCCAGCATGGCTCCCCATTTTCTCAAAACGCTCCGTCACATCTACGCGCCGACTATCAAAACTCGCCAAAGAAACGCAAGGCGACAGGAGGACATCATCCACCTCCGGCTCCTACCTCTCAGCCCGAGTCATCACCACAATTTTCACAAAGGTCATCACGAGAGCGGGAATCACCTCCTGGCCCCCATCGAGAGAGGCGGCATCACTCGCGGCAGGGCAGTGATGGGTCTTCGACGAGGGGTTATGACGGACAGTCGATGGTGCGACCGAAGAGTGGCCAACACCGGCTGAAGCAAAGCGGTGAGGGTGACCGTGAACGCTCGAACAGGCACGCTGGGGGTTCGTCGACAAGCACGTCGGGTGATGAACCCCAAATCCGGATGCGTGGCCCGGGATCTGAGACTCGCCAATCTCGCTACGCGGCAGGACCGGAAATGAGAGAAAGAGCACCAAAACGGGAAGACATGTGAACACTATCGCTAATTCTCGAACTCATCATCATTGATTGCATCATGGTAAGAATTTACTCTCGTTTTTCAGTCATGCGCCTGCGGCCTGGTGGAATGTTCGCATTCCCGGCGGATCGTGGTTCTGTCGCGCCAGCATGTTCCTTCGTTCAACGCCCACTACAAAATGGCGTTTCCTACTATCTCTTCATGAAGCATTCGAATCCTCTTCTAGACCAGACACAGCAAGATTGAATGTTTGGCGATGATACAGCTGGGATGGGATTAGTCACGTCTTTCGTTTCCCTGCATAACACCTGTACCAACAGAGTTCGGCGCTTGCTTTGACCTTGATTTGGACCAAATGTGTACAGATATACGAGAGACACAATCTATGCTTTGATGAACACGACTCGCTGGCGAGGTTACTGGACGAGATCCGGGGTTGAGCTACGGAGTACTCTGTACACTACTGGAAGCTGCTCGAGACGGGAGAAGGGAGAGGGAGAAGGGAGAGGGAGAAGGAGAGGGAGAAGGAGAGGGAGAAGGAGAGGGAGAGGGAGAAGGAGAGGGAGAAGGAGAGGGAGAAGGGAGAAGGGACATAGAAGCCAAACGCCTCGCAGGAATGAGGCGGACGCTAGCATGAATGCAGCATCAACCCGAAAGCCTTCTTCGAATTGATCGTCAAGTATCCGTATTACCCACTCCTTTCATCCGCTCGGAGCTGAGCTCCTGTCAGATCTGACCGCTTGATTCTCGCTTGGATGTCTGGTTCCGAACTTCCTTTACTCGAACCCTGGTGGTAGATCCCCCACGCTTGACGGTGGTGTTGGACTATGCTAGTGCCATCGCCCATCATCTGAAGACTGACCCTGAAGATCTCAATCTCAATTCAGGCCGGGACCCTCTCGCGACCCACGAGCCACCTTCCTCTGTGGGGCGATATCAAGCTGTCCGGAGCGACGACCACCTCGCTCTTCTCATGGCTGGGTCTTCGCCGCGAGCCGCTCTTGCATGACAAGTCAATCGTTCTTCTCGATAGTGTCTTGTCGCGAGTCGAGAGAGCTGGGAGCCCAACTAAGTCTCGCGGGTGATGACTGCTTATGTCATGTCTGACTAAGCTCCCACCCAGTCAGCTGCTGGTCCGACTTCTGCATCCGCTACGCCTAATCCAGCAAGTGGCTTGGCGTGCTGGCAATCTCCGCTCTCACGATCCCTCCACTCCAGAAATCATTATCGATGAAGCTCACGTCGTCTTTCACTGTCCCTCCCTCTCAGCAGATCTGGACTCCGAGCTCCCACACACGATCGATGGAGTGCTCTGTTCGGTGCAAGAAGCCCAATGCCTTCCTTGTCGACAACAAGTGAACGTTGCCCGCCAGCAGCTGACGGCCATCCTGCCTCTTATACTGATTGACCTGTTACAGAGCACTCCCAGACCTGTTCACTCTCTCATCTTGATTCTCCGCGTTGTTTTGTCCAATCCTTTGAAGAAGCACAATAATAGCTGCTCCTTAGCCAGCCTCCCTTTCATTTCTGGCTGTTTCCGGCAATGTCTTTGTTGCCGTGACAGTTTCATCCCTCGTCTCCTTTGTTGGTTTCTTCCGTCTAGGGTCGTCGAGCACGTTTCCTCAGATCTATCCTTAGTGCTTTGCCTCAACGGAAGTCAACTTTGCACGGTCTGCCTGCTAAAGCTTGGTGCTGCAACAAATCCCCCCTTTTCCGGCTCGTCTCTACTCCAAACAGGTTGAACTTCGTCGTGTTTCCAACGGCGATTGTAAGACGCGTTCGGCATGGCTCTTGCTATTGAAGCTGCATTTCAGATCAACCCTGCTCAGGTAGGTGACTTGACTGTGTTCGACGACCCTAATTCTGCACTCAACCATCTCACTAACAACGTACACCCTATATGGGCCTATCGAAACTGGAGTCGTAATGTTCGTGCAGGAAACGTGCCCAGAGTTGACGGCAAGGAATCTATGAAGAAGCCGCTTAGACCGAGAGCTCAGCGTGCCCGCTGCAAAAAGCTTCCTACCCATACCTTCGAACGCATCTTGCCAGCATTACGCTTGGCCACCTTGTTACTCGAGAAATCTTTACCGTGGTTTTGGAACGTGCGTTATGCACCGTATAAGCCCTTCGGTAGACAGAAACAGACGGTGCTGGAATTGGACGAGGGCCCGTGGACCCAGCATAAAGAAAATCAAATCCGAAGCGATCTCAACACCATTGCTGACCGATATTTCCTCCTACATGGGATCCATGGATGGGACCTCAACGCTACAGGAGTGAGCGTCACATGTCTTCATAACTTGGACGCCGATGTGCCCGAGGATCCTGATGAGAATACATATGTGCTGTGCTGGCCAGAGAGAGCACACCTTCTGACGGTGATAGCAAAAGAAGCCATGGACTTCATTGGGTCGTCGCAGTGGCTTGATTTGCCCTTGGCACTTCAACACAGATGCCTCTTTCAGATCGCAACATTGTTGATGCATGAGCTGGCCCATATCCTCCTTTCTTATCGTGCAGATGATACGCTCCTGAATAACGAACCTTACTTTCGCCGAACAGAGCCAACTCGGGAGCTGGGTTTTAGCTGGGAGTGTTTTATGTTCGGCGGGCATATCACTGTTGTTGATGGTGTATTGACCGGGAACAAACCAGAGTCGGAGATTGAAGGGGTTAAAATGAATGCTGAATGGTCGCACGATTTTCACTCACATGTCCAGTTCTTCGCCGAATGGAAACATCCGAAATTCCGCATGGACGACCTCAAGCATCCGCCAGGCAGATGGCTGCTTGCAACAAAGTCAATTGAGCAATTCTTCGATATGCGGCGATGGAATCAATGGTTGGCCATGCCTAACAAGCATGGACCGATGGACCTCGGACCGTTCGTGATACATTCGTCACCATCACTTTTCATGTCGCTTTATCAGGAGCTGTCCATGTCTTATGACATCTGGTACTCTAGACGATTGTACCAGGCCACTGGGCTGGATTGGCCAGATGTCACTAGCTATGACAGCCATTATTCCGAAACTGATTGGTCGCCGCCACAGTCACCTGCCCAATCGGATCCAACTTCATCTTCGGGAAATGCCATGGATACTGACTGAAGGCTTGATGCTTGGGGATTACGATGTGCGCCGCAGCTCTCGAGGCTCGTATCGCTGACAACTCTTCTACGTTTGTGCTACATATTAGAAAGGAAACACCTGGAAGCTGGACAAGACTATGGTTCGTCTACACGATGCCGTGCAGATCCATGGGGTTCCTTTCGTCTACGCAGTGGTTCTGGTACAAGCATTATCTTATCTCACTCAGGATTCCACTTCAGTTGAGCTTCCAACAAGAAACTCAAGACAACGCCAGTTCCAGATCTTTCTTTCTAAAGTCTCAACCACCGAAAGCCACGCTATGTCGCCTCGGGTTCACGGCCGACAGCAACAGCTCGATCGCCCTGGTTCACTGAGGCTCGGGTATTGACCTCAGACAGTTCCGGTGTAACTGACTAGTGCGGCGGACAACGTGGGCCCTTCCAGATGGATCCAAGGAGAGATTGCTACCTCAACTTTGCGCTGCAACATGACCTACTATCTATCGATTGTCAAAAGCGCTGTCGATTCCTCTATAACGATAAGCCAACCCGATACCCATCGGATTACGCTGGGCGGCAAGGAACTTTTCATCGGCTAATGCTCACTAGCATCGCGGCACCAGAAACAGGCATTTCAAGAGCAACTTCAAATTTCACTCAGGACAGCGTCCTACCGGTATCTCAATTGCCCTATCCAGATGGCTTTCTCTTGTCGAGGTGTATTCTTGCGTATTCATTGAGGGTCTGATCACGGCGGCCGCGGTCGAAATCCTGCCGCCCACACCATTGCTGACGTTCTCCAGCTAGGCCCTCAGGGGTATGTTTCGTACATGAGACAAACTCATAACATCGGTTAATCTTTTGTGCTTGAATTCGTTCCGTCCTTCCGCAACTGGTTCGCTAGTCTGTTGTCTACACGTGGTTTATCGTATCGACTCCATCGTCCAACGAGAATTACGTCAACGAAGCAAATGTCAATGAATCCTTCACGTTCGATAATCGCTTCTCTTGAAGTCCGAATAAGCTCACAAACGGAGTTTCCCCTCAAGAAGCAGTCAGTGAAGCTGAAAGCCAGAAACATCCGTCGGCGTAATCGGGGTATTCCGCACAGGGTTAGGAGATGTTGACGACGGAACCGGGAAGGGGAGAGAGAGCAGGAGAACAGGAGAAGTGAAGCAGGGCAAGCGCCCACGAGCGAATTGAGACATTCGGGATATCAGAGAGGCAAGAGAGAGAAACAAGAGAGAGAGAGAGAGAGAGAGAGAGAGAGAGAAAGGTCACCTCTGCTCCACCTAGTGCAAGTCAGAGCCGGACAGAATGCGCGGATGCCCGATAACCTGCTTGTTCTGTGTCTGCTCTGCTATGCTCCGATTCCAATTCAATACCTTTCCACCTGACCTGATTACATTATCTTACATGGCCGTTCATTCCGCTCAGGTCCGTCCCCTCCGTGATAGAGTGCGGTAGCGGCTGGATGGCGTGGCTGGGGTGGGAGTGTCAGTCTGCTTTCGACAAGGAGGCACGCTGGAATATTCCTTCAACTGTCCGACAGTGCCTTCGTTCATCTTCGGCGGCGGGATTTGATGAGCAAGCATACTCACTCCACAGGCCGATGCCGGTCCATCGGGCGGGTGACTTTGGACTGGTAGTAACGTAAGTATTGCGCCGGTCCATTGCATTTCATCTCTGGTTTACTGGTCTTTGATTTTGTTACCGCCTTGCTTTCGCGATGCTGCAGGAAGAGTTGCATGTAATGAGAGGAGGTGAGATGGCCAAAGGAGTTCGTCACGGAGAGCAGTGCTACAACGGGATTGCAACAACCTTCGTTTTCGTCGCCTTTGGGGCTTCTCCGGGCACAATTAAGTCGTACTGCCCGTGGCGCTCCAATCTCCCTCGGGTTGAAACCAAGCCGCCACTTGAATTGATTATTTCGTGGTTGCATCCCATCCCGTCCGTTCATCGACGGATCCCGTTCTACTCCCCATTACCAGTATGCTCTCCGCTAACTTCATGAACCGGGGCCGACTGCGGATCTCATTGCCGTCTTTCGTCCTTGGCCGTTCTCACCTACAGCGGAGATCGCGTGCTTGCGCTGTCCGCGCTCCCCCCCAGCGATAATGCCCTTGCAGGGGTTGTTGACTTTTCCAGCTGAGAGTTCAAAGTTGCCTGACTTTTCGCATCGGGCTTGCTTCAGTCATGAGTTCATCCCGTATTCATTGACTGGACCAGTAGTTCGAATGGAGTGATGTTAGTGCACCTCCAGAGGAGCAGGAGGAGAGGACACATCCTTGTCGCAACGGCGTGAAGATGAAAGGTTCGAGGGCATCTTGAGTCTTGACCGCTCACCTTATACAATGTCGATCGTAAGTTCCTCACCTCCATCGAAATCGAGGTAGTCACCTTATCCGAGTTAGGGGTGTCCGTTGACCAGGAGCAGAGGATCTCTTCCCAGCGCCGCACCGCTCCGTTCACAGTGAACAGTGTGTTGGATCGACCCACCCATCCGCATCTTCTGCCGAGTCGCCAGGCCATCATCTGCGGCAAATTGGCCCTTGGATGATCAAGGCAGCCTCCACTAACTGAACCAGATGGGTCCGCAATGGGCGAAGCAGATGCCTCGAGAATCTTTCTGGAAATTAAACCAACTATTTTTGGAGTATGAATTCTACATTTATCAAAATACAAAGAGAGATAATTATTGATAGTATTCAATCCAGAGGTAGGAAAGAAACAGATATATTCAGGATGAATCGTTGTGAGATTCAATGAGTCAGCTATTCAGAGACTGTTTGTCAGCCAAATTAGCCTAAATAGCCCAGAAGTGTCTGTAGAATTGATCGGTTTGACTGGCGAAATCGAAGAGAATTGGGCAATTGAATGAGTGTTATATACTCAAGAAAACGCTCAAAATAGCCTTGTTGGACAGGGGCGTTGGACAGGGCGCAGGCTGGCTGAAACCTGACCAATGGACGCCTTGAGGCATAGGCTGTTTGACACTATTCTCCAACAGATATATTGGTTTGATGTGATTATCATAATCAAGGAGAATCCGGCGTGATGATGACGATGCTGATAATGCTGATGATACTGATGATGACTTCTGACCTCGGCCGAGTTGCAGGTTGTGACCTATGAGCCTGTGTTCTGAGTGAGGTGGTTGGTGACGTTCTGCTTTGACCGTCCCTCTGCAATGATGGTTCGAGCAAAGCTTCCTTCCTTATCATTCCACACATGCACCTCTTCCTGATGCCTCTTAAGGCGGGTTGCTGGGGGGGAGGGGAGGGGAGGGGAGGGAGGGTTGTACACTTGCATCTAGTTAGAGCAGAGACAAAACATATTCTTTTCAGCTGGAACTTTCTACATACACCTACCAGAGGCATACATATTGTCCCTGACCGCACCTTTCTCCACCGCCGGGACTCCCTCCACCGCTGTACTTTGTTCCCCACCCGAAACTTGTCCACCGCTTGACTTGTCCTCCACAGATATTTTGTCCCCCGCTCTAGCTTTGTTCACCACCGGAAACTTATCTCCTGCGGTAAGGTTGTTTACTGCTGGAAGGTGAAAAATCTTTATAACTGCTGGGAGCTCCGTAATCTTGATCTTGAGAATCTTCGCGAGGTTGATAAGATCGTCCAGCGCCGTGAGGACCGTAATTTTGTCCAGCGCCGTAAGTGCCTTGATGAGATTGTCCACTGGTGGGAGCTGGTCTACTGTTGTAACTTCCTCTATCACTACCAGATTGAGCCTTTCTTATATGGTTATCAAGATTTTCAAGATAAGAGGATGATTGATTTCCAGGGTGAATAGGGTTAGAGGCTGCTGATTGGGAACTTTCTCCTCTCCGATTGGGACCCTCTCCACCGCGGGGAGCTTGATAACCGCTGGGATCTTGTTGTTTAGGCATATGCATCTTTTGGTAATGGGCATTAAGCGTTGAACTGGTATATTTTTTAAAACAGACGAGACAAAGTGTGGGTTCTGAAGCGGAAATTTCTTCTTCTCTCTGATTGGAACTTTCTCCTTGTCTCTGATTGGGACTTTCTCCTCGTCTCTGTTTGGAACTTTCTCCTCGTCTCTGATTGGAACTTTCTCCTCGTCTCTGATTGGAACTTTCTCCTCGTCTCTGATTGGAACTTTCTCCTCGTCTCTGATTGGAAGTTTC
>JAABUK010001797.1_pt1 | contig 40161 bp, 43 predicted proteins | sample 5559141 | NCBI WGS metagenome assembly JAABUK01 (sample SAMN10711869, study PRJNA513367) | rock metagenome | isolation source: Antarctica rocks | place: Antarctica: Victoria Land, Pudding Butte nord | collected 2016-01-03 | reverse complement strand
CATAGAGCGAGTCATATGAGTGTCATTTAACTAATAGATAAATGCTAAGAAAGAAAAGTATCTACAGAAAAGAACTCGATTCTTATATGTGTGTTTCTCAGTTCTGTGCTAGACTCGATTGAGTTGATGTCTTACACATATGATGCAAAGTCTCAATGATATCATCTCTAGATCAGATTCTCGCTAGATCTGATTAGAATGAAATCAGGCGAAGACTAGGCGAAGAATAGACGAAGGCTAGAATCGTAACAATCTCTTTTATCTCTGAGTCAGCAAGATCGTTTATCATCTGCTATACTTGCAAGACTTCAAGTCACTTGTTAAAGAACTGTTCTCAGAACAAGATTGATACTTCTGCTTTTTAAACTTTCACTCTTCGTCTACATGAAATTATTATTTTGAAGAATAAAGAGAATGAGAAAATGTCTTCTTTCAAAGATAACGAGACAAAAAACTAGAGACTTTCATCAAAGACGTGATGAAAAATGTGTTAATTTCTTCAACGATGAGCATGTCAGATGACTCTTTTGCTTCTGAATCTTTAACTACTGAATGTGTACTTTCTAGCAATGAAATTAGTTACTCATTGAAGTCATTGATTGACATCAAAGCTGCTGACTATTTATTCATTGATAAAGTAATCGCGCAGATTGTTTGTGATCAGTTGCAAATTGAGTCTCTGACTTTGATCAAAGCGAAGCTCATTCAAGAATTCGACAATCATTATGCTAAGAAACTCATTACTCATGTCATTTATTTGAATCTGACTGTTCAAGATCATATGATTAACACAGCTTTTATGTTGATCACTCGATTAAATCAACATTAAATGATTCTTGAAAAAACATGAATGAACAAAATCAATCTAGTAATAGATATGCAAATCAATTCTCTTCGATTTTCGAATTTCATTTCTAGTCAGAAATTGATTGTTCTATTCTCAAGTCATAGAATCATCACGAAACAGAAGAGCTTGACTTCTACTTATATACTGAGAAGATCATTCACTTTCGTTATCTTTCAACTCAGTCAGAAATCACTCTCTTTTGATCAGTCAAAAGAGAAGTTCGTTAAATTGATCAAACAGTCAAAATCGTTTGAAGCAGTTTCGTTTAACGTCAATTCTAAATCGACGTTCAGTCTGAAATCAGCTTTCAGTTCAATCAACATATTCATGATAGAGACAGCGACATATAGAATGTTAGTCAAACAATCAGACGTCAAGATCTTTGCTGTTATCATCTTGAAAATCGATCGACTCATAACTACAGCTGAGAATAAGCTTGAAAAAGTGAATCTACATGAGCTTTCACACGTCAAAACTCTCGAGCAAGTCAAGATCAAGCTTCTCTCTGAATATCATGACTATCTAGACATCTTCAATTGAGCAATGATTGATCAGCTATCATTTCATCGTATCTATGATCACAAGATCAAGTTGATTGACAAGAAAATATCTTCGCGAAGCAGACTATATCAAATGTTTGATCACAAGCTTCAGAAGATAAAGAAGTATCTGATCAAACATCTGAACAAAGAATTTATTTTCTTCAGCTTTGCATCATACGTCTCGCTCATCTTGTTCGCTGAAAAGAAAGACGAAAGTCTGCGTTTCTACGTCAACTACAGAAAGCTTAATGCTTTAATCAAACAAGATCATTATTCTTTGCTCTTGATAAATGAGACTTTCGCTCGTATACAAGAAAGCAAATACCTGACTTAATTAAACATCATTATCATGTTCAATAAACTGCAAATGCATTCAGATAACAAAGATCTGACTATCTTTATCATCTTCTTCAACTTATACAAATATCATGTAATGCTCTTTGAATTAATCAACGAATTGACGTTTTATCAACATTATATGAACGACGTGCTGTTTGAATATCTTCATCAGTTTTGTCAGATCTATCTAGATGACATTATCATCTACAGCAAGATCTTGAAGAAACATAAACAACATGTACAATTGATCTTGAATAGACTACAAGAAGCTGATCTACAGATAGACATCAATAAATGCAAGTTTCATGTTCAGAAAATCATCTTTTTAGAACTTTTGATGTCAATCGAGAGACTTAAGATGAATTCACGAAAGATACAAGCAGTAGTGAATTGATTTATTCTCAATAATCTCACTCAGATTCAGTCATTCATTGACTTCTGCAACTTCTATCAACGCTTTATCAAGAACTTTTCGAAGATTGTTCATTCAATGATTCAACTCACTCAAAAGAAGATCATATTTGAATGAAACAAAGTTTGTTAAACTGCATTCAATCACATGAAGAGACGTATGACTGAGACTTTTATACTTCGTCACTTTGATCAGACTTGCAATTTCATTCTTGAAATTAACTCATTTGACTACGTCAACGATGAAATTCTGTCTCAATATGATGACAAAGAAGTACTACATTCAATTGTCTTCTATAGCAAGAACATGTCTTCTGCTGAATGCAACTACAAGATATATGATAAAAAACTTCTAATCATCATTTGAGCATTTAAACACTGATGATTTAAACTGAAACTAACTGACATTTCTATCAAGATGTTCATCGATCATCAAGCGCTCATCTCATTGATGAAAGACAAGAAGCTGAGTCGATGATAAATACGCTGAGTTCAGAAACTAGCTGACTTCAACTTCAAGATAATATATTGATCTGACAAACAAAACATTAAGATCGATGCATTAACTTGTTGAGCTGACTTCGTGCCTAGAGATTTCGATGATGAATACATTCAATATCAAAGAACTACTATTTTGACATCAAATTGAATGAAGATCATTGATTTAAAGAAGAATAATGATCAATCAATTTATAAACAAGTTCTTGACGTGAATGAAATTGACGAGAATTGTACACTACTTCGCGAAGCAATAGCAAGAGATGAAGTACAATATGAAGATATCAAATTGAAGAATTGTTGAACTCAGAATGAAATCTTGTTTCATGATAGTCAGCTATGAGTCTCGTTCAATGAACTTCTACAAATGAATCTGATTCATGAAGTACATGATCAGTCATCGATTGATCATTCTGAAATTCTTAGAACAGTGAAGATCATAAAGCGAAATTACTATTGATTTTCTATGCGAAAAACGATAGATCAATATATTTGAAACTGCTACGTATGTCAACGTTCAAAGACATCAAGAAATAAATCAAATGACTTGCTTTAATCTCTATCTATATCTGAACAGTGATGACAGAACATAGTCATGAACTTTATTATCAATCTATCTGATTTGTACAACTACAACGCTATTCTGACTGTTATCTGCAGATTGTTGAAAGAAAGGCATTATATTTCTTGCATCATTGATGATGAAGATATCACAGTCGAAAAGACAGCTGAAATGTTGCTTTAATGAGTATATTGAACTCACGATTTATCAAGCTTCATTGTATTCGATCAAGATTCTCAGTTCATCTTCATTCTTTGAAAGTTTCTTTGCAAATGACTGAACATTTTTCTTCAATTGTTTATCATCTATCATTTTCAGATCAATGATCAAAGCGAACGAGTCAATCAGAACGTTGAGCATTATCTTTGATTCTTCTGCTTGTATATGCAGAATGACTGATCTAAGTGATTACTCATGATCAAGTTTGTTGACAATAACGTCTTGTCATCAGTCATCTTCTTGACTTTCTTCTTCATGAACAAGAACTTTCATTCTCATATGAGCTTTGATTCTGACATCATCGAGTATGAAAGCATTCGCGAATGCTTGCAGATTGATCGAGTCAAGAATATATTTGAACAAATGAACAAGACATTGATCTTCGCTTGTGAAGCTCTGATCAAAACACGAAAACAAATGATGAATCAAGCTAATAAGCATAGAAAGAAGATCAATTACAAGATCAAATCAAAGATGTTTCTGAACGAATGAAACATCATTACAGTGAAACTCTTCAAAAAATTGAATGACAAGATGCTCAACTCTTTTCAGATCATCAATCTCATTGACTTATTCTATAAATTGAAACTATCTGAGACTATGCATATACATGATGTATTTCATTCAGAGCTTCTTCGTTTCATCGTCAATGATTCTTTGTCTGATCAGAAGAATGAATCTTTGAAATCAATAGTGATAAACGATGAAGACGAATGAAAAATCAACAATATATTAAACTTTCAACAATATCGAAGACGACTTCAATATCGAGTCAAATGAAAGAGCTATGACAACAATCTCAACTGGTATAACGCTGACGACAACGAGTTTATGAACGCTCAAGAGATGATTGACGACTTTCATATTAAATATTCAAGAAAAGCGCACTAAGAAATAACATTCATGCGAACATGAATAGTCAAAGAAAGAAAGTAATGTTACGATTCTATTCTTCGTCTAGTCTTTGCCTGATTTCATTCTAATCAAGTCTAGTGAAAATCTGATCTAGAGATGATGTCATTGAAACTTTGCATCATATGTGTAAGACATCAATTCAATCGAGTCTAGCACAGAGCTGAGAAACACACATATAAGAATCGAGTTCTTTTCTGTAGATACTTTTCTTTCTTAGCATTTATTTATTAGTTAAATGACATTTCTATGACTCGCTCTAGATCAATCTCTAACAGATATTCTATACAATGATGTCTTAATTTGATTCTCAATTCGAAGATGAAAGACGTTTTCTTTGCATTCGTGATGCTTATAATTGTAACATACGTAGAGCTGTGTTCTCTTACTCAATGATTATCATTCATTGAGCAGAGAAATATGTGATGAAAGAGAGATGCACATGATGAGAAGATAGAGTGTGATTGTACTGAGTAACTCTTTTCTTCTTTTGATTTGACTTATGTCACGTAAACGTTGAATGAATTGTTAGTATAAATGTGCAATTGCAATCGTTTGATGTTTGACTCTGATTGATGAAAAAGAATGCGTTCTGATTATTCTCTTGAGCTCTCGATTTTTCATGTAGATAGATGAATGACTTGACGTCAAGTAAAGAAGATGAGTTCAAGTCTTCTCAGTATATCAGCATGATCGACAAGTCACTACTTCTTCAAGCACTGTAGTCATGACTCTCAATACTTGAAATAACTATTTTATCTGATATCTTTTCATCAATTACTCAACAACATTGTTGATGTGATGAAGATGTTTCAATATCGACGCAGTCAACGAGTCATAAATTCTTCAACCACTTGTAATCACAACTTTCAGACTCTTCATCTGAATTGTCTAATCATTAACAGTATCTTTTCATCTTTTATTGACATCAACATGTCATTAATCTTCTTCGTAGATTGATTGTGACTGTTAGAAGAAAAATTATTGCATGAGTGAAAACTTTGCATAACAACTTTTCTGATCATGCAACGTTTTAACATCGTTCAAACTGCGTTGAATTAAGATCTCTTGACTCTTCTGACTTCTATTCAAACACAGAATAGAATCAAAAGATTTGTAGTCAACATCATGTACAGATGAATCTTGTTATCAGTCGAAAAAGAGCATTACAAACAAGACAGAGTGAATCTAAAAGATGATTGAATGATGATGAATTGCATGAATTGCAGCAATGTTGATTCAAAGATGATTGCAAGCAATGTTGATTCATTGCAAGAAAACAGAAATTCAAGATCAAAATGCTTATGTAATGATGAAAAGAATGTTGCTAACATTATTGATTTACTAATAAAGATATCAACGTTAAAGAAAGAAAAGAGCAAAGATTATTCATGAAAAAAGATAGCATTGAAGCTGATTCAACATCTTTGACTTGATTCAGAAGAAAAACATCATGTGAATCAGAACGCGTTCATCGCGAAAAATATATAGAAACTGAAGACATCAGTTCAACTGCTTAACAAGCAGTTGCATACATAAAGAAGCACACGTCTTTCAACGAAAATTACGTCATAAGCAAACATGACAAGAGAAGAAATAGCAATGAAAAAGCAATGTTTCAAAGATGATCTGTCGTCGCTTTGTCAGAAATGAGAAGTCATAATTAAAATAATGAACAGAAGAGAAATAAAAAAGATACAGAAGAAGTTGATTGAGCAGATTCTACAGAAAATTGTAAGCATGTCAACAGATCAAAGAAATCTAATCATGTCACTTTGCAAGCTGAGTAATGATGACATTTTTCTTCATGCAATTAGCTCAGATGCTCAAGCAAATCTGAAAAAAACTCAAACATGAGCAAAAGAAATCACAAGTTCAATATGCATAGCACATCAAATCTTTGCAATGCTGACATATGAAGTATGCATTACAATAGACATGAACAATCAGAAAAAGATCATTGAAAGATTGATAAAAAATAATGTGAAACTTCATGAAATTTTGAAAGTTCTAAAAATAGTTTGACTCAAGAAGATAGCAAAGAGTAAGAAGATTCATTCATTACTTATTGTAAAGATTGCAATTGAAGCAATGACAAATTAATTAATAAACGTGAGCATGCTGAACTTGTATCAAGAATGTGCATATGAGCTATTTGAAAAGAACTGTTGCATCATACAATGCTTCAGATGTCATGAATTTGATCATATGACTAAGTTTTGCAGAAAGAATCAGCGCTGTGAAAAGTGCGCAGACAAGCATCACATCAAAAAGTGTGTGATGTCTTTGAATAAAAGACGTTGCATCAACTGCAATGAAAATCACGAACTTTGAAGATACATCTGTCTCAAGTGACAACAGCAGAAGAAACAAACGTTCAAAATCTATAGAAACAAATTATTCAGATATTCTGAAACATTTAAATACAATTGTGCATTCTTCTCGCTGTTTCTGAACTCTTTAAATTCAATGAACTCTTCAGATTCAATGAATTCTTTTAATTCAATAAATCTTTTGAGCTCAGTAACAATCATGTTGAAAACATGCAGTTGAATTGCTGATGAATCAACTTGACAGATAATAAAAATCAAGAAAAGACGAGTCAATCTTTTCTCTTGCGTGAATAGTGATTCAGATGAGATGACATTTGAGCAGATTCAGAAATGTTCAATCAGAAAGTGAGAAAAATTCTCAATGATTGAAAGCATACAGAGAGTCTTCTTATTGCAGAGTCAACAACAGCTACAAATAACTTTATGATAAAACAATCTTTTCTACAAATTTTACAGTATAACATCAGAAAGTTATTAAAAATTCAAGAATTATTTTTAATTAACAAAGAAGTTCGCAAATTCAACATAGTAGTTATACAGAAGCAAGATTGCAACAACAACGACTTGCAGTCATTTAACTCAGCACACAACTTCTTTCATCTAGTGAAAAACTCGTCATCTCAATCAAGAACATGTATATATGTTAACAAATGTTTAAGACTTAATCAATGAGTAGTAGAAACAGTTAAGTCAGACATTTGCTCAATTAGAATATTAACTCACAACGCAGACAACGAAATGCAGACGCTAAGACTTCTAAATGTCTACAATTCATGCTCATTGTTTACTACATTCACAGAGAGATCTTCAATCATTTCTTGTTTAAACAAACTACTTAAGAATGACTGTGAACAACTGATTGTAGAAGATTTCAATCTACATCATTCTCATTGAGAAAGATGAAGATGCTTCACTCATCATACAATGATTGATACTTTACTAAACATCATTACAAATGCAAGACTGAATTACTGAAATTATTGCTGAAATCAGATACTATTACTCATGAAACTCACAATCAATTTACGATAATTGATTTAGTCTTTAGCAGCGAGAAAATACAGTTCATGATACGTAAGTGCAAAATATGAATTGATTTGCATCAGAGATCAAATCATCTTTCAATCATTACAAAGCTATGTTTACAAACAATCTCAGTGCAACTTTTAACTTGATGACTTTGAAAGAAAATGAATACAGAAGCATTGAATGCTTATTTGCAAATACATTTATCTTTGAATCACTCTTTAGATGACAAGACTATGATGAATGACAAAGTGTGTAAAATTATCAGAGTGCTACAGAAAATCATCAAGAAATTTACTTTCTTGACAAAATCATCAAATTGAACAAGAGACTTTTGAAATCAAAGCTGCTTTAAAGTAGTAATGAAATCAAGATGACTGTGAATCATATGAAAAATGCAAGATACATTAGAAGCATGAAATGAATATTTGAAGCATAATGATCATAAAAACAAGATCATTTGATAAATGAAATGCACACACTTCAGATCACAAATGCATGAGCTGAGCGAAGCATTCAAATCAATATGATGCTTTGCAAAATAAGTTAGAATTGAAAGTCAACTATCTAAAAAGCTTTCTCAGTTTTCGTCACTGAAGTGAAGTGACATCAATCATATGATAACGACGTTCAAGAAAAAAATTAAGATATTGCAAGAAAAGTTCTTTTTCTCATCTTCTCAAGCAAATGTCAATGACATCGCAAAGTCATTCATATTTCTAACAGTTTCATTCAATTCATGCATCACAGAAGATGAAGTGAAGCAGACAATCAAATGAATAAAAGCAGACAAAGCATCAGATGCTTCAAATATTTCAAACAAAGTGCTTCAAGCAAGTCTTGCAGAACTGATTTCAGTATTGATAAGTTTATTCAACGCATGCATAATATACAAGTATCATTTAAAGCAGTTCAAAAAGACTCAGACAATAGTACTATGCAAATCAAAGAAAAGTGACTATATTAATTCAAACATGTATCAACTCATTGCTTTGCTTAATATTATGAGCAAAGCGCTGAAGTCAATCATGATCAAAAGATTAAATAACATAGTCAAGACTCATCACATGCTATTAAATGCTCAAATGAGAGTGAGATGCAAAAGATTTATGATCTCAACGTTAAATTTATTGATAAATTAAGTTCACACAGTGTAAGACTGTGAAATCAAATATGTAATTTTCATGCTAAGCTTAAATATTGTTGAAGTATTTAATTAAGTCTTACACGTCAGACTTCTGCATACACTGAAAATAAAAAGAACATTAAGTTACATAATTGAATGAATACGCAGCTTTCTAAAGAATCAAGAAACATGACTAATATTTAATGAATAAATGAATGACATATGTAAGATAAACGCAAACATATCACAAAGATCTTTCATTTCATCAATTCTCTTTCTATTCTTCAACATAAGTTTAATTAAAAAATGCAAAGCATTGAAAATTAAAATTGAAGTGCTTGACTTCATAAATGATATTAACATTCTAGTCTACGACAGATTCACTGAAGAAATTTGTAGAACACTGAGCAAAGCACATGATGTCTGTGCAAAATGAGCTTGCACTCATGATGCAACATTCGCATCAGAAAAGTATAAGCTTATGCATTTCACTAGAAATTTGAAGAAATTTGACATGATGATTAGCATATAAATAGAAAACTCAGTTATCAAATTGAAATCAGATGTACGAGTTTTAAAGATGCAACTGAACATGAAACTGTAATGAAATGTGCATCTTCAACAAATAAAGATGAATCACGTCATAAGAATGCTGACACTTAGTCATTTTGAAGTCTTTACATGAGAAGCTATTTTCACAAAAGTGAGACAAGTATACTTAGTAGTAGTGAGATCAGAAATTGCATTCAAAACGTCAGTCTGATATCAGCGTGACAAAAAAGATGAATTGTCAAGCAAAGAATGCAGACTAGAAACACTTTAGAATCAGACTCTGTATCATGTAGCAGAAGCATTTAAAAGAGTAAGCATTGAAACTTTAAAGACAGAAACATACATAAGCTCGCTACATGTTCATCTGAACATGCTATAAAACAAGATCATTCTATGCAGTTGAGTTAATGATTGAATGCAAGAGATCAGACAAGCATGCAAACTAATACATGTTCATTTGATGAGAGTTAATCGCGTCATTTCTCGCTTACTCATCATCAAGAAAGTAATGCTTCTGAACATTTTAATTCAAGAAGACACAAGAATACAGATGAGATGCAAATGATTATCTCTTTCTGTGACAGTTTCAATAAGTGATAGCATTGCAATAGCGCAGTATCATAAGAATCAATGAGATCAAAGATGAAAAAACTACAGAAAATGCATTGCAAATATCAATGTCACTTTAACACAAAGATCACATTTATTCAACAAAATGATGAAGATGCGTGATGATTTTCAGAAAGCAGAAAGCACTCTCACAATTTACATCAAAACTGAATGCATAGATCTGAATGCTTATCTGCACTTTAGAAATGTTTCAGACATGAATAGCTTATGATGTGACTGCAAATAAAGTCATCAAATGATGAAGCATGTATTCATGCATTGCTTAAACTGAATGCATTTACGATTAAGAATGTTACAAGATGCTGATTTCTCAAATTATTGAATAATCATCATCATCATGAAGAGTCTCAAAGCAATAGCAAAGATGATGATGAAAACAAAACTTTTGAAGCAATTTAAAGTGACTAGAACATTCGTTCTTTAACATGCAATCAACGTGAACAAATTTGATACATAGTTTCAAAACTCACTGTTTCAACTGCATGAAGCAATTGTATAGACTGCGAGTGATTTTCTACTTCAGAGAGTTTTGTTTACTCAATACAAATAGCATAAAGTTTCTTATAAATCAATCTAATTAATGTCACAAAAGTGTATAAATTTATTATTATTAATTAAAAATTTGATGAATCAAAACATAAACATGATTCAGCAATATATAAATGCATTGCAATGCTTGAATCAAATGATATAAACGTTTGCAGTTTATCTGAGCATTTTGAAACATTAACTTTCATTGTATAATGATGAGCATAAGTAAACTCATTTATTCATCAAGTTGAAATCTGAGTTACACATGATCATTACTAATGTACAGTTAATTTCTATCACATGAAATATGTTAATTGATCTTGTTGCTTGATTGAAAATTAATTTGCGAAAAGAACATGTCTTATCATTGAAATGATTTCAAGACAGAGACTTGTATAATTAAATTAAGATTAACAAGAAAACTCATTTAAGATGAAAGAAGTTTCATAAATTAATCAGATTTAAAACGTCATTTAAATTAAATTTTAGCGTTTCAATGCATTATAACAAAGACTTGTTGAAAATAATGTGCTGAATTTGCAATCAAAAAAATCATTATGTCATTGATTGTAAAGATGAAAAAATTAAAAATAGATTAAAAGAATTTAATGTAAATTAAGTATTCTTTTTTTTGATTTTTACTCAATTCAACACTCATTATGAATCTATGCAAGATTCTATATATTGTAGCGAGCATTGCACTAGTGTAGCGCTCTTTTCATATCTACTATCACTTTTTTCTGCGCTTTATACTGTAACTGTTTTCAATGCAAGAACTTTATGAACTTATTTCTTCTTTACTTTCTCTTTCTTTCATTTAATTCTTTAATGATATCACAGTCTGAAATTAATTTAGTATGCTTGTTGAAAGTATCATTCAAATGATCATTGTCATTGCACTCATGATTTCTAGAAACTTTCTCAAGTTCATGATGTTCTCTTTGCATTGCATCATCTTTCATTCTATCTTTCATTTAAAACATGTTAATAAAATGTGCTTGATTGACATTCAATCTTTGTTGCACTTGCATGTTGTTGTAACAACATTAAGTACTCATCTCTCATGTAGAAATTGATTGAAGTCAATTTTTCTCATGCATAGCTGTGTCAATAATGTGTTATGAAACTTTGCATGATTCTTATGCAGTCACAAATATTGATGTATCATCTTTGATGTCAGATATTGAAAATGAGTTGCATTGAATTTCTCTTTTCAGACTACTTTTTATGTTTGTCTGATTTGTTTCTGTATGAGCATCAATCTCATCATCACTTCAATGCATTGATGCTCAGTCAATAATAAAGACAAATCATATGCATTGTCAATTATCTTGTTCATTGCTTTATTTTCAAGTACTTCTGCATGTCTCATCACTCAATGTAACTTCAGCATGACTTTTTAAAATTGAATGCTCTCATGCATGATCTGAACTTGTTGCAGATGTGTTTAATCTTTTGTTGATATCATAACTTTTACTGTTTTCAGAGAAGTCTGACTATCATTGTATACTTTGTATATCTTTTCATAATACTCTTGATTTGCTGTTACTACGTCTGCAAAATGTTTTGCTTTCGCGACTAATTCTTTCAGCTCATCATGATGAGTGATGATTAACATCAATCTTTTCAGTCTTTTATTTAACTCTCAGTTTATTTTCATTACAATCACTGTAACATTGTCTTTACTATTGTTATCATTCAAGTAAACTTTTTGCTTCAATCAAATGTGTTGAAATTATGTTGTCTTATTAATATTTTCTTGTTTGCAACTATAATTATCTTTGATGACTTTGATCAAAAAGTCGCTGTATAAAGATGACTTCAATTCATCTTTGTCTGTTTGAATGTTTTTTCATTCACTTTCACTTTAATTGTAGAAATGTTTTATGCAGCTTTGATTTTTGATTTCTTTTGAATGTCAAGTCATTGCAAATTCAACGCATTATCATCTCGATAACTTCGCTCAATTTTCAAGAGTTCATGTTTGTTATTAATCTTTGTATCAGCTTTCATAAGTGAATATTTATCAACATCATGTTTGTTTTTATCTGTAAAGTTTCTGTTAATGTTGCATGATAAATGTTAATAATCTGTTGTAATGCTTTTTCTTGCACTGATTTCAGCTTGATGTTCAGACTCTTTCAATGATCTTTCACTTTTTATAATGTATATCATATGATGACTTTGTGACTAAGCAAAGAACGCGTCATCATGAAGTATATTTGCTTACTCATTGTTATTGATGAATCTCAAGTAAACTCAATGATTATCTGCATGATTTTTTGTTTAATCACTAGTTTTGTCTTGACATGATGCATGTGAATCACTCATTTCAGCTTGAAGTTCAGTTGAACTTTCAAGACTCTGATATTTAATTTCAAGTTAATCTGATGTCTTGTTAACTTTACATCAACTTTCATATTAAATCATTTAAAAGTTCTTGTAAAGTGAATTAATTTATGCTTTGTCATTAAGAATTTAATGTCATGCATTTTTGATCACTGTTTGCATCTATCATAAATCTCATTAAGAACTCTGCAGTTACATTTTATAAACTCTTTGTATATCAAGATATTGATGTCATTCACGAAGTTTATGAAGTTAATTCTCAGCTTGATGTTATTATATACTTTTAACAAGTTTGCATTGTAAAACAAATATAATATCAATGATAGTAAAGAATTTTGTGATATGTTGATATTCATGCTGCATTTCATCATCATGTAATCATCAATTGTGATCGTGATGCGTTGATTTCTCAGAAAGTTCTTCACAAACTTAAGAAGCAGTCTAGAAACTTTTCTCTTCTTCATGTCATGTAAAAGTTTGCTGTGCATCATATTATCAAATGCATTCTTCTCATTCAAACTCAGCAGTAAGACTACTTTTCTTCTCATGTCACTTTACACAATATGTATCTTTTCTGTAATTAGTTACAAAGTTGTATTTATTGATCTGTGCTTGCAAGCTTTCATTTGAATGTTCAATATTAAGTTGCAAACTTTTACAACATTTTGCAGATGTTTAAATACAATGAACTTTAATATTTTACTCAATGTGTTGAATAACACAATTAATTTATATATCTTTGCATTGAAGTAGTTTTTCTTGTTTGACTTTTACATCATTATTATGACTGCATTCTTGAACTGAGTTGACTGTATTCTTTTCTGTAAACATTTTTTAAAGAGAAAGCATATTTATTCTGATGTGTCATTGACGAATCTGTGCATTATTTTATTTATATATTTTGTATATTTCAATGTCTTGTCAGATGTTACTTTATAGATGATTCTTTTAATCTTATGATGTATCAGCAAAACATCATTTTCAATTGAGAGCAAGTACTTGAAGTTTATTGTGTTTATTATGATTCTAGTCTTGTCAGACTCAATCTTCTAGCTTTGTCAGACTTATTCTTGCTTCGTCATCTTGACTAGTTTCTATTGAGTCTAGCGTCGACTGAGAAACACACATATGTAGTCAGCTTCTTTTCTATAGCTATCTTTCTTTCTTAGCATTTATCTTCTAGTTAAATGACATCTTTATCTGACTCATTTTAAACAGATCTTTAACAGTGTTCAGCATGAGAATCTTTGAAGATGATAAAAAGTGAGTCTGAAACATCATCTTCACTTTATTTTGCATTGTTGTGATGATGTCAAAGCATTCTGACTTGATCAGAGAAAAAATTGTCGCTTAAGTCAATGTATCTGCAACTGCATTTCTTGCTCATTTTGCAGTTTTAAACAGTTTTCTTAAGAATTGTTCAACATTCTGCATGATTTCTTAATATTTACTGCATTTCTGTTTTCTGATGATTTTGCTCTTCTTGTCACATGCTTGAATGTACTCTGCTTAATCATCAATGATTTAACAACTTTTTCTCATTCATTGCATGCTCTTGATGATCTTTGTACACTTCTTCATTCATTCTGCTTTGATCATTTCATGTGATCTTGCTCAGAAAGTGAAAATTTCAATGATTTTCTTCAGTGCATTCAGCAGTTGCTTGATGTACTCATTTATACATCAACATCTTATTTCATGATTCAACAATGATTTTGACATTTGTTCTTTCAGAATATTGATGAACTTCTTTTCATTCATTATCTTTCAGTTGCAACATGATTTTCATGCTGACTTTTTGCAAACTCTGAAATCTATAATTATTTATATTGACAGATGATTTGAGAAGTTTTTCATTTCTTTGTTAATTTTGCATCATATTAATTGATTCATAATGTCATCTGTCGTGAAAATCAAATTTATTATCATTTGAAATTCTTGATAATTTCTCGTAATTATGTCTTAAAATAATGCTAGTGATGCATCAATGTTTGTAATCATTTTAATTAACTCATTTGACAATAAATGTTATTTTAAGTAGAATGATTCTTCTCATGTGAAGTGATGCAGATTGAAGTCTTTTACAAAAATGCTTTCTTTCAACATATGTAATGTCTTTTCAATGTTTGAAAGATTTTCTTTTTCATAAATGATTTCATGATCTCTGAGTGACAAATTGTATGCTTCATGAATGTGTATAACTTTCTGAGTCATCTGTGCATCATTTATTAATGTTTGTAACATAATTGTGTTTACATTTTTAAAGTGTCATGTTGAGTATCAGATGTTGCTGTCAATTCTTTTGTTTATGTAGAAACAGATTCTATCTTCATTATTCTTCAGCATGAAGTCAACAGTTGCTGAGCAGTATACTTTGAAAATGTCATCAAATCATCAGAATTCTTGAAGAATCAGAATGTCATAGTTCTTTATCTTTTTCTCATGTAGTAACATTATTATTATCTTGTTTCTGAACTTGTGAACATTGTACTGTAGTATTCAAAGCTTCTTTTGCTGAAACATTAAAGTTTACATTTTAGACTGTTTAATGTTCTCTTGAGTGTTTGCAAAGCATTTGCTTCACTTGTAAGATTTTCAACAAAAGATGATATTGATAATAATATGATTGATGTTAATTTCAATTCATTTGATCTTGACTTCTTGATCAAGTGATTCAGTATAATGTTTTCTGATGTAATGACTGCGCTGAGCAGATAACTTTCATTCATTGAACATTTTTGTTTTCTCTTCAAGTTGTTGTTCATTAATGATTTTAAATTAATAAATGTTTTTATAAATGTTTTTGACATTGCTGTTTTGAGTTCTTTCTGCTTTTGTACAACATGATATAGAAATTTGTGCTTTGTAACTTTCTTTATTCTTTCTTTTTCAGCTTGTTGTTTATGACATTGAGAGTTGAAAATTCTGTGTATGTCTTGACATGCTTCACATTTTCACATGTTTCAAGTCTGTTTATAAAAACAATGTTTTGAGCGATGATTTAATGTGCAGTAAATGCATCTTTGCTTGTTTTTGCACTTGTACATCTTGTGATCATATTCTTGATACTTTAAACATTGATGCACTCTGCAACTTAAGTTGTAGAACTGTGTGATCTTTATGTTGATTTCATGACATACTTTCTCATTGATCAGCTTGTTCATCATCTCAGCGCTGATTATGTATATCATCAGCAAGATGTATCTTTTCTGCTCACTCTTCTTTGTGAATCACTTAATCTTCTTGATCATCATTTCTGAATGTATGTCTTTGTTGATCTTGATGAGCATTCTCATCTCTTTCTTCTCTATGTTCTTAAACATTTCTTCGATTTTAATTTCATGTATCACTACTTCAAAACTGATCTTGCATAAACATGCATTCAACAATATCTTTTTAATTCAAAAATTGTTTTTCTTCAATGTTTTTTTGCTGCTTTTCATCTTGACTTGAAATATCAACAGTTTCAATCATCTCTTCATTGTTTCTATGTTCTTGCATGTCAACAGCATCTCGTTGATGTCAATTTCTCTTGCTCATCTCACTATGTTCTTTATTGTTATCATCATAATTCTCTTTACTTTTTCTTTTTCTTTGATGAAGATTTTTACTTCAAATTTCTTACAATGATTTTGCATTGATGATAATATGTTGACATTGAATATAAGATGACTTTCAAATAATGTTGTTGACTTCATGCTCACTTTCTTCGCTCAACTGTCAACGTGTTTTCTCTTTTTCATGAACTCTTTTTCAAGTCTGTCTGTTATCTTTTTCAGTCTCTTCAGCTGATTCTTTATGCGCTGATTGACAGTCAACGCAGCAACATGTTAACGCGTCAGCTTTTCTATCATCTCTGTCAAACTTTTCATCTTTCTTCAGAGCATCAACTCATTGTTTTTACATTCATTAAACTCATAGAGTACTTGCAACTTATGTAATTTCTTCTGTATATTTTTTGTCTTGACTGAATTCTTCTGCAAGATAATGATAATCATTTCTCGTTCACTTGTTGACATCACATCAACAACGCTTTTCATCTGCTCTTGATGATCAGAATGAAGTGCAAGCATCATGTCAATGATGTGCTTTGTCTTTAAATAGTTTAAGTCTTTCGTTTTTTATTACTTTATCTCAATGTAAAACAAGTTTCTTTCAATTGAAAAAAATATTTCATTTCTATTTCATGCTTTTTATAAATTCATTACTTAATAATACAGTGTCAATCTTATTGTTTTGACTGCATGAAACAGTTGTATAAATGACAAGTGATTTTCTTTCTCAAAAAGTTTTGTTCACTTAATATAAATAGCATAAAGTTTCTCATGAGTTGAGTTTAAATTGATGTCATAAGAATGTATGAATTACAATTACAATTATAATGCTCTTTTTCAAAATTTGTGATGCATGCATTGTAATTGTTTTAATTTTTAATTAAATTAAGAAGAAATTTAATAAAATTAAATCATGTTTGCTGAGTTGCAAACATAGTTTCTTCATGATCAAATCAAAGCTTCTTTGATTCATTCTTAAGATAAATTATGCAGTATAATTTTTTTTCTCATTTCTTTTAAAATGTTAAAAGATATTTCAAAATGAGATTTCAACATCATGAATTCACTCTCTATGTTTTCTTATGATTTTATCATAATACTTCTTCAAAAGCATTGAGAATTTTTGCTTTTGTAAAACAACTTTGTGATAATTACATTTTATTCTCATCAACATTATGAAAATGATGTGTAAATCATTCAAGTTCTTAATGAAGACTTGAATGAAAATTGAATGACTTTTATTCATTATTTTGATGACTTGCAGAGTCTTAATTTTTAATTGAATGATTATTAACTTTTATTTCTTTTGCAGTTCATCATGTTAAAGCATTACTTAAGTCAGCTGTTTATTAATATTAAAAGAAAGTTCATTTTCTGCTTTTTCACTTTCTGATTTCATTATATGATGTTCATTTTCTGATATAATGTTTTACAAGATTAAAATATCATCATTGTGATTCTGTTACAATTGCATTGCTGTTTTCATGCTTGAATATTGAATCATTATCTTTAAAAAAAGTTTGAAATAATTAAAACTATGATGATTGAGTTTACTAAATGAATAAACAAGATTTAAAAGAATGATATGATAATATGATATTCTAAGCAGATACAAAATAAATGTATATTATAATAAAGCTAATTATAATAAAGCTAATTATTAAAAAGCTAATTATTAAAAAGCTCTCAATAACTTGAGAAAATTGATTGACTATAAAGAGTTTGTCAAGCATTGTCAAGTTAAACATGACATAACTCATAATATATTAAGTCAAAAATATGACGTGATTTAAATAATGTCTTGACAAAGTCACAGAGTTTCAGAGCTAACTCAGATCTGATTTTCAACTCAGTCTTTGACTTTAGTCTTTGATTTAATCTTTATGTATCAATTCATCATGATACTTATCATGTGATGAGTTGAAATCATTATTCTGATTTATAAATCTCTGAAAAGAAATTATAATGAATTTTATAATAGATTTATCATTTAGTAAATGAAAAGAAGTCATGTATGACTTGATTCTCATGATAGTCAATCATTATACAAAGATGATTCATTATCTTTCTATGAAGAAAATTCTGACTGTTGTAAAGTTAGCAGAGTTGTTCTTTAAAGAAGTAACTTTAAAATATAAAATATTCAATAATATAATTATTGATAGAAATAATTTATTTATCAATGCGCTCTGATCAAAAGTCTGCTTTCATGTGAAGATGAAATAATGACTAAGCACTGTCTTTTATTTACAAACAAATAATCAGACAGAATGTTAGAATCAAATGCTGAAACATTATTTACAAGTATATTGTTCAAAAAAGCAAGATGAAAAGCAAGATGACTGAGCTATGCTTTTACTTATAGTTGAGTTCATATATTATCAGGCAAAGCACTCTTTATTGAGCTGTAATCTTTTTAAAGTTATGTATGACTATAAATTAATCTTTGATATATACATCAAGAATGATGTTATGAAAGAAGAAGTGTCAGCAGCAAAAAAATGCATTGAAATGCTGTAAAACATGCAAGACACATTTACATAATAATAATAAAATGCAGTTGATGCTCAGACAAAGCACTATAATTAAAAACATAAGTTTAAGTTCTTTAATATTGATGATTTAATGACTGGTAACAAGATTCATCTGTACGTGATGTTGACTATGAATCTTTTGATTCTATTCTGTGTTTGAATAGAAGTCAGAAAAGTCAAGAGATTTCAATTCAACGCAATTTGAATGATGTTAGAACGTTGTGTAAGCAGAAAAGTCAATCATGCAGAGTTTTCATCTACATGACAGCATTTCTTCTAACAGTCACAATCGATCTACGAAGAAGATTAATGACATGTCAATGTCAGTAAGAGATGAAAAGATATCTAGTGAAAAAGTCAATCTTACTATGAGAGTCGTGACTATAAGTGGTTGAAGAATTTGCGACTTGTCAATCGCGTCGATATACTGAAACATCTTCATCATATCAACAATGTTGTTGAGTAATTGATGAAAAGATATCAGATAAAATAGTTGATCTTAGTCTGAAAGTCGTGACTACAGTGCTCAAAGAAGTAGTGACTCGTTGATCACGCTGATATACTGAAAAAACTTGAACTCATCTTCTTTACTTGACGTTAAGTCATACATCTATCTACGTGAAAAATTGAGAGCGCAGAAGAATGATCAGAACGCATTCTTTTCTATTGATCAGAGTCAATCATTGAACGATTGCGATCGCACGTTTATACTAACAATTCATTCAACGTCTACGTGACACAAGTTAAATCAAGAGAAGAAAAGAATTATTCAATACAATCACACTCTATCTTCTCATCGTGCGCATCTCTCTTTCACCACGTATTTCTCTGCTCAATGAATGACAATCATTGAGCAAGAGAACGCAGTTTTCAACACTACAATCATGAGCATCACGAGTGCAACGAAATCGACTTCACGATCGAAGATCAAAGATCAAAGCATCGTTGTATGAGATATCATTAATGAAGAGCAGAGCAAGAACAATGCGTCATAATCAAGTAATACAGACACTCATCAAGAGTTTACTTGAGCGTCACATGCTGAATAGAAGCTATAGATGCAAACTTGATACATAGTCTCATGATCATTGTTTCAACGACGTGAAGTCATTGTATAGACGACGAGTGATTTTCTTTCTCAGAGAGTTTTGTTCACTCGATATAAATAGCATAGAGTTCTTCATGAGTCGAGTCTAAATCGATGTCACAAGAGTGTATGAATTCAAATCAAATCAAATCAATGATTTAATTGATTTTATATATTATCTGATGTATTGTCTTGTATTTAAAACAATCACAACGCGCGCAAAACAAGCTTTTGAAAAAAGCATTATAAATGAAAGAGAAAAGATTGAGTAAACGAATAAATGATGACAAATTGCATGAGCAGCAGTAATGCTGATTCAATGATGATTATGAGCAACGTTGACTCATCACAAAGAGACAGCGACGCAAGATCTAAACACTCACGCAATGATGAGATGAAAGTTATCAGCATCATTGATCTACTAACACAAACATTGACATTAAAGAAAGAGAAGAGCAAAGATCATTCATGAAAAGAAGTGATCTTAGAACTGATTCAACGTCTTTGAAACATTTCAGAAAGAAAGATTGAAAATCAAGATGCATTCATCATGAAGAATGTACAGAAGTTGAAGACATTCATTCAACTTCTTAATAAACAACTACAAACATAAGAAAATACGCGTTTCACATTCAAAATATCATCATGAGTTGATGTAGTAAAAGAAGAAGTGACAACAGAAAAGTAGTGATTCAGAGATGATTTATCATTGCTTTGCAAGAAACATGAGATTCTAGTGAAAATAGTGAAGAGAAAAGAGATGAAAGAGATACAAAAGAGATCAATCAATCAGATCTTTCAAGAAATTGCAAACATGTTGACAACGCAACGAAATCTAATAGTGTCACTTCGCAAGCTTGAAAGCAAAGACATTGCACTTTACATGATGAGTTTGAAAGCTCAAGCAGTTCTAGAAAAGTCTCAGGCATGAGTGAAGAAAATCACAAGCTCAACGCATGTAGTGCGTAGAAGCTTCATGATACTAGCACATAATGTATACATCACACTGAACACAAACAATCAGAAAACAATCATTAAAAGATTGATAAAGAACAACGTAAGACTTCATGAAGATTTAAAGATGCTGAGAATAGCTTGATTTAAAAAGATAGTTAAGAGTGAAAAGATTCACTCATCACTCATTGTAAAGATCGTGATCAAAACGATGATGAATTGACTATTAAACATAGACATGCTGAACTCATATCAAGAATGCTCATGCAAGTTGTTTGAAAAGAACTGTCATATCACACAGTGCTATAAATGCTTTAATTTTGATCATATGATTAAATTTTGCAAAAATGAAGAATGCTGCTTCAAATGCACAAATAAACATCACATTGAGAAATGCGTTGTGTCGATGAATAGAAAACGATGCGCAAACTGTAATGATAGTCATGAACTTTGAAGATGTTCATGCTTCAAGTGAAAATTACAGATAAAGCAATCAGAAGAAATCTTTCAAAACAAATCAATCAGATACTCTGAAGCGTTGAAAGACAATCGCTCATTCTCTTCTTTTTCTTTGAACTTTGTAAGTTCAATGAATTCATTGAATTCAATGAACATCTTGACAACAATAAGCAGTTGAGACATTGATGAGTCAACATGACAAGTGATGAGAGTCAAGAAGAGACGAGTCGATCACTCTTCATGCATGATTAGCGACTCAGAAGACATGACATCTGAACAGACACAGAAATGTCAAATCAGAAAATGCGAAAGACTCTTGATGATTAAAAGCATACAAAAAGCTGTTTTTGCACAGAGTCAACAACAGTTACAGATATCTTTATAATGAATCAAATCTTTCTGCAAATTTTACAGTATAATATCAGAAAGTCATTGAAAATTCAGAAATCATTTCTGATAGACAAAAAAGTTCGTAAATTCGACATAATAGTCATTCAGAAACAAGATTGCAACATCAACGTTTTGCAAACATTTAGCTCAACTCACAACTTCTTTCATTTAGTGAAAGACTCATCATTTCAAGCAAAAACATGCATTTATGTCAACAAGCATCTAAAACTCAATCAATGAGTGATAAAAATCATTGAATCAAACATCTGTTCAATCAAGCTACAAACTAGCAACTTGAAAGATGAGATATAAACATTATGACTCATAAACATCTACAATTCATGCTCACTGTCTATCATCTTTACAGAAGAATCATTTACTATTTCTTGTCTGAATGAACTAATCAAAGATGACTGTGAACAGCTAATTGTAGAAGATTTCAACCTGCATCACTCACACTGAGAAAGCAGAAGATGCTTTACTCATCACACAGCGACTGATGCTCTACTAAACATCATTACAAACGCAAGACTAAAGCTATTGCTTGAATCAGATACAATTACTAAAGAAACTCACAATCAGCTCACAACAATAAATTTAGCGTTTGACAGCAAGAAAATTCAATTCATGATACATAAATGCAAGATGAGAATCAATCTACATCAGAAATTTAATCATCTTTTGATTGTCATGAAGTTGTGTCTATGCACATCTTTCATGCAGCTCACGACTCGTCAATTATGAAAGAAAATGAACACAGAAGCACTAAATGCTCATCTAAAAATACATCTTCTCATTGATTGTTTTTTCAACGACAAGACAGCGATAGATGACAGAGTAGCTGAGATCACTCATGTGTTACAAGAAATCATCGAGAAGTCTACTTCTTGAGCAAAGTCATTGATTTAAGCATGAGACTTTTGAAATCAGATTTGCTCGAAAGTTGTGATGAAATTGCAATGATTACAAATTGTATGAAAATCGCAGAGTACTTTAGAAGCATGAAACAACTATCTGAGATACAACGATCACAAAAACAAGGTCATTAAAGAAACAAAATGTTCACATTTTAAATCACAGATGCATGAGCTGAGCAATGAATTGAAATCGATTTGATGCTTCACAAAATGAGTCAGAATTGAAAGTCAGTTACTCAAGAAACTTTCGCAGTTTTCATCATTAAAGAGCAACGATTTTGATCACATAGCAGATTCATTCGAAGAAAAAACAAAAATGCTACAAAAGAAGTTTTTTCCATCATAATCTCAAGCAGACATCAGTGACATTTCAAGATCATTTATACTGCTGACAGTATTATTTAATTCAGTCTTATCGCAAGATGAGATGAGACAGATGATTCAATGAGTAAAAGTTGACAAAGCATCAGACGCATTTGAAATTTCAAATAAAGCACTTCAAGCGAGTTTAACAGAACTGACTTCGATACTAATCAGTCTGTTCAACGCATGTGTAATTCACAAATATCATTCAAAGCAGTTCAAAAAAGCTCAGACAATAGTATTATGCAAGTCAAAGAAGAATGATTACATTGACTCAAAGATGTATCGACTCATTGCTCTGCTAAACATCATGAGTAAAATACTGAAATCAATCATGATCAAAAGATTAAGTAACATTGCTGAGACTCATCACATGCTTTCGAACGCTTAAATGAGAACGAGACATAAGTGATTCATGATCTCAGCGCTGAATCTACTAGTAAATCAAGTACATGCAGTATGAGAGTGTGAAATCAAGTACGTAGTCTTCATGCTTAGTCTAGATGTTGCTGAGACGTTTAATTATGTCTTGCACACTAAACTTCTGCATACTTTGAGAATGAAAAAAACATTGAACTACATAGTTGAATGAACTCACAGCTTTCTGAAAGACAGAGAGTCATTGCTGACGTTCAATGAACAAATCAGTGCGATGCAATGAGTAAATGCTGACATATCGCAAAGATTTTTCATATCATTAATTCTTTTTCTATTTTTTAACGCAAGCTTAATTGAAAAATGCAAAGCTTTAGAAATCAAAATCAAAGTGCTTGACTTTGTAAATGACATCAATATTCTGATCTATGACAAAATCACGAAATTAATTTATGAATTGCTGAGTTGAACATACAACGTCTGTGCGAAGTGAGTTCAAACTCATGATGCTACGTTCGCTTCAGAGAAATATGAACTCACACACTTCATTCATAAGTCAAAAAGATTCGACATGACAGTCAGTTTATGCATAGAAAACTTGATAATAAAGTTGAAATTGAACGTATGAGTTCTTGAAGTGCAACTGAACATGAAACTACAATGAGATTTGCATCTTTGTCAAATAGAAGCAGATCACGTCATCAAGATGCTAATACTTAGTCGACTTAAGATCTTCATCTGAGAGACTACATTTGCAAAAGCAAGATAAATATACTCAGTGATGATAAAATTGAGAATGACGTTCGAAGCATCAATATGACATCAACGCGATAAAGAAGAAGAATTGTCGAGTACGAAATGAAGACTAGAAACTCTTCAGAATTAAGCGTTGTGTCATGTGATCAACGTCTTCAGAAAAGTGAACATCAAAACACTGAAAGTTGAAACATATACATTCTTGCTACATGTTCATCTGAACAAGCTACAGAATCAAGTCACACTACGCAGTTAAATTGACAACAGAACACAGAAGACTTGATAAACATGCAAGATCATACATGCTCATTTGATAAAAACTAATAGACTCATTTCTCACTTCTCAATCTTCAAAAAAATGACGTTTCTGAACGTTTCAATTCGCGAAGAAGTAAAGATACAGTTTAGACGTGAACAACTCAATCTCTTAACAATGACTCAAATGAGTGAACGTGCAATTGCACAGTTTCACAAAAGTCAATGAGATCTTCAATGAAAAAACTACAAAAAACGCATCGCAGACATTAATGCATCTTTCACTCAAAGATTTCATCTATTCAAGAAGTCAGTAAAGATGCGTGATAATCTTCAGAAGATTGAAAGCATTCTTGCAATTCACATCAGAATTAAACGCATAAAGCTGAAGATTTATCTGCACTTGAGAAACGTGTTGAGCGCAAATAGCTCTTAATGCGACTGCAAATAAAGTTATCAGACAGTCAAGCATATTCTGATGCACTGGTTGAATTGAACGCATCTTCGATTAAATATGTTACAAAATGTCGACTTCACAAACTATTGAATCATCATCTCAATCACGAAGAGTCTCAAGACAACAGCGAGAATGATGATGAAAACAAAGCTGCTGAAGCAGTTTAAAGTGACAAGAACACTCATTCTTTAACGTGCAATCATCGCGAACAAATTTGATACATAGTCTCAGTTTTATCGTCTTGACTGCGTGTAGCAGTCGTATAAACAGCGAGCGATTTTCTACTTCAGAGAGTTTTGTTCACTCAACACACATAGCATAAAGTCTCTCATGAGTTGATCTAATCAATGTCACAAGAGTGTATGAATTTATTATTATTATTATTATTAATAATTTAATTATGCTATCAGCAAAAAATCTGAAGCAAAAGAAGTTAAGCAAGAAGCTATTTGACAAGTTGCTAAAACTCTTTCATATATAAGAATTTATAAACAAGCAAATGTATTATTTTAATCTTTCAATCACATAAAAAATTCATTTTGTCTTTCTTGTATTTCTCTTAAAATCATATAATTATAAATTAAATGATGACTTTATACTTAAGTATCTTGCACTTAAGCTTATTGATGATGAGCAAGAATGAAAGATAGAAAAGATTTTACAAAAGTGAAAAAGAAAGAAATTTTTATATTATAAGATACAAACTATCGATGTGATTGATCAATGAAAAAATATAAAGCAATGACTTTGATCAGATTACATGTAACTTAGCATACATACAGCATCTAAACAGTGTCATAGTCATAGACTGCATGCATTTAATGAAGAAGAAGAAAAAAAAATACTCGCTCATCTACTCACTCATTTACTCGCTCATTTACTCGCTTATTTACTCACTCATCTACTCACTCATCTACTCGTTTTATCAATCTTTCTATCAAATGCTTTATCAAATTTTCTATCAAACACTCTATTAAATGCTCTATAAAATGCGTCGATCAAGTGCATAACATAAGTCAAACAATGCTTCAAACAATGCTTTCTACTGAGCTTTTCACTGAGCTATTTACTGAGCTTTCTACTGAGCTTTCTACTGAGCTTTTTATTAAGCTTTTCATTAAGCTTCTCATTGAGCTTTCGATCGAGCTTTCTACTGAGCTTTCAATCAAGCTTTCTATTGATCTTTCTACTAGTAAGCTTTCTATTGAGTTTTCTACTGATTTTTCTATCAATCTTTCTATCAATCTTTCTACTGAGCTATTTACTGATCATTCTACTAATTACTTTACTGATCATTCTACTGATCATTCTACTGATCATTCTACTAATCACTTTACTGATTATTCTACTGATTATTTTACTGATTATTTTACTGATCACTTTACTGATCATTCTACTGATCACTCTACTGATCATTTTACTGATCATTTTACTGATCATTTTACTGATCACTCTACTGATCATTTTACTGATCACTTTACTGATCATTTTACTGATTCTTCTACTGATCATTCTACTGATCACTTTACTGATCATTTTACTGATTCTTCTACTGATCATTCTACTGATTATTTTACTGATCACTTTACTGATCATTCTACTGATTATTCTACTCATCACTTTACTCATCATTCAAGAATCAAATTTGTTTTCTATCAAGCATTAAACATGATTCTATTGTACACTCTTCATGATTCTTTACATGATTTTCTACATGACTCTTTACATGACTTTTCACCAAGCTTCAAATTGCTTTGCAATCAAGAATCAAATTTGTTTTCTACTGAGCATCAAATATAACTTTATTAAACATTCAACATGACTCTCTATCTCATTAGTTTACTCATTAACTTTCTCATTAAATTTTTTATTGACTTTTTCAACGCATATATTAAACTGTGTAAATAGCTATTATTTAGATAGTCAAATTAATTATTAATCATTCAACGTTGTAACTATCAATGCTACAAGTATCAGAATCATGTTTGTTGAATCAAATGATAAAGATGCATACTGCGCTTATAGAAATTCTAGAGATTTTAGCGCTTTTATAAATATGTCTCAGCTAAAAGTGACGCAAATCTGAAACATAAAATTAAATGAATATTTGAAATATTAATTGTTAAAAGCACTAAAATCTGTCTCTGTCACTTTTTACAAACTGTCAATGAAGTGAGCAGATTCATTTATAAATATATCATATCAGTTATAAAACTGTGATTAAATGATATCAAAACACAATAAAACATACAGAATAGTAAAATGCATTAAGCGCATCATAAGCAATATCATTAGCTGTCATTGCTTTTTTCAGCTGCAGCTTCTGTACATTAAATGATTCAGACTTGCTTGTATTATTTAAACAATCTTTCACATGTGTTGCAATTATAAACTTCTTTCTCAGTTTCATTTGATTAATTATAAAAATCATAATAGTAATTACATTATTATCTTTTGATGCAGTCTTGAATACTGTTTTAAGTCAAAAAGACTCATTTAATGTTCAAATGCATATGTTTGAAATTTAAAAATTCAAACATAAGTATTTAGTAAATGCATTGAATAAGTTTACTTATTGCAATGTATATGACATCTTTCTTTGTGCATCAGATGCAGCATTAATACATCACTTTTTTATGAAACTTGATGTTGCAACTTTGCATCATGTTTTCATCATGAAATCTACATGCACATTTTATACACATTATTTTTTTTAATATTTCAGAAGCATCAATACTTCTTTCACTAATTCTCACAGCTGAAAGCTGAAAAGAATCAATAATAATATTTAAATGCTGAGTATACAACTTACTGTTCTTTTATTGCTAAAAGTTTAAAATGAGTCAAGTAAGAGTTTTAATATTGAGAAAGCATCAAAATTTATTTTGTTACTCATCTTTTCATCAAAGAAATCAAGATCATTCTTAAAATTCATGAGTATAATGAGTTTTGAAACAAAAGATGATGTCACATGATCATAAAAATGTCAAGAAACAAACTTCTTTGCAATAATTTATGATTGTTAAATTGCAGTCTCAATCAAAGAAATTCAGAATAAGCATTGCATATCTTGCTTATGTCATCAGCTTTGTCATTAACTTTGTTATCAGCTTTATTAATCTTTCGCGTCTTTGAAATCATTGAAAATCGAGTGTGTATCATTTCAATACTTGAAACAAAGTTTTTTTAAGTAAATACTAATGAAATTATCTGTATAAGTAATTCTTTATCAAAGTTGTGAAAAAGAATTCTGATATAAAATGAAAATGAAATGAGAAGAAGATGAAGATTGAGAAAAACTGAAAGAGTGATAAACAAAACAATGATTATTATTCACTCTTGTTTACACTTTATTGTCTTAATAATACAATTTAATTAAAAGATAAACAATGTTTATGCATCATTTACACACAATTAATGCTGTCATATACATCAACTACACATTACATATACTATTTATAATGTCATTTACACGCATTATAATCAAAAATGAATCATCATTTAATTGAAAGTTTCTCTTTTTCTTATTTTCTTACAGAGATTTGAAGATTTTTATTGAGAGCTTCTAGAGTGAAATCATAAGTATATGTCATTATTTATTAAGATAAATAAAGACATTAATTATTGAGATCAAGAATGAACTCACTTAAAAGAGAAAATAATTGTCATGATGAATTAATACATAGAAATTAAATCAGAGACTAAAGTCAAAGACTGAGTCAAAGATTAAATCTGAGTTAGCTTTAAGACTTTGTGACTTTGTCAAGACATTATTTAGATCACATCATATTTTTAACTTAATATGTCATAAGTTATGTCATGTTCAACTTGACAATGCTTAACAAACTCTTTATAGTTGATTAATTCTCTTAAGTTATCAAAAGCTTCTTAATAATTAACTTTATCATAATATATATTTATTCTGTGTCTGCTTAAAATATTACATTATCATATCACTTTTATAAATTTTATCTATTCATTTAATAAACTCAATCATCACAACAATTATCTTTTTTTCTAAGTGAGTTCATTCTTAATCTTAATACTTAATGTCTTTGTTTATCTTGATAAATGATGATGCATATTTATAATTTCATTCTAAAAGTTCTTGATAAAAATTTTCAAATCTCTGTGAGAAAACAAGAAAAAGAGAAACTTTTGATTGAATGATGATTCATCTTCAATTATAATGCATGTAAATGACATTATAAATAGTATATGTGATGTGTAGTTGATATAAATAACAGCATCAATCATGTGTAAATGATGCATAAACATTGTTTATCTTTCAATTAAATTATGTTGTTGAGATGATAAAGCATAAACAAGAATGAATAATAATCATTGTTTTATTTATCACTTTTTCAGTTTTTCTTAATTCTCATCTTCTTTCAATCTCACTTTTGCATTCATCATTACTTGATTCATACTATTATTTGATTATTTCATGAATATAATTATTGTTCATGTATTGTAGAAAGTAATTATTAAGAATGACATATGCTAAAGTAATAATATCAAAATGAGTTTCAAAGATTGTAAAATTAACTGATGTCAAGATTAAAATGATAAGCAAAATATGTAATGTTAATTCTGAAACTTTACTTTCAATTTAATTTATATTAAGACGAAAATGAATTACTTAAACTATTTAAAGACAGAGCACATCATTGACATGATGCTTACGCTTTATTCTGATCATCAAGAGCAGATGAGAAGCATCATTGATGTGATGTTGATAAGTGAATGAGAAGCAATTATCATTATTTCACAGAAGAATTCAGTCAAGATGAAAAATATACAAAAGAAATTACATAAGCTGCAAGTATTTTATGAGTTCAACGAATGTAAAAACAACGAGCTGATGCTCTGAAAAGAGATGAGAAGTTTGACAGAAATGATAGAAAAGCTGATGCATCAACATGTCGTTGCGTTGACTGTCAATCAATGTATGAAGAATCAGCTGAAGAGACTGAAAAAGATAATGAGCAGACTTGAAAAAAAGTTCGTGAAAAAGAAAGAACATGTTGACAGCTAAGTGAAAATAGTGAGCATGAAGTTGATGACATCATTTGAGAATCATCTTGTGTTCAACGTCAATATATCATCATCAGTGCAAAATCATTGTGAGAAATTTGAAGTAAAAATCTTCATCAAAGAAGAAGAAGAAGTAAAGAGAATCATGACAACAACAACAAAGAACATAGTGAGATGAGTGAGAAAGATTAACGTTGACAAGACATTGTTGACATGCAAAAACATAGAAACGATGAAAAGATAATCAAAACTGCTGATATTTTAAATCAAGATAAAAAGCAGCAAAAAAACATTGAAGAAAAACGATTTTTAAATCAAAGAGATATTATTGAATGCATATTTGCACAAGATCAGTTTTGAAGTGATGATACATGAAATTAAAATCAAAGAAATGTCTAAGAACATAGAGAAGAAAAAGATGAAAGCACTCATCAAGATCAACAAAGATATACATTCAGAAATGATGATTGAGAAGATTGAGTGATTCATAAAGAAGAGTGAGCAGAAGAAATATATCTTGCTGATGATACATGTGATCAGTGTTGAGATGATAAACAAGCTGATCAATGAAAAAGTATGTCATGAGATCAACATAAAGATCACACAGTTCTATGACTTGAGCTGCAGAGTGCATCAATGTCTAAAGTATCAAGAATATGATCATAAGATGTATGAATGCAAAAACAAGCAAAAATGCGTTTACTGTACGTTGAATCATTGCTTAAAGCACTGTTTTTACAAACAGACTTGAAACATATGAAAATGTGAAACATGTCAAGACATATACAGAGTCTTTGACTCTCAATGTCATAAATGACAAGCTGAAAAAGAAAGAATAAAGAAAGTCACAAAGCACAAATCTTTATATCATGTTGTATGAAGACAGAAAGAACTCAAGACAGCGATGTCAAAAACATTCACAGAAACATTTATCAGTTTGAAATCGCTGATGAACAACGACTTGAAGAGAAAGCAAAGATGCTCAATGAATGAAAGTCATTTGCTCAGCGCAGTCATTACATCAGAAAACACTATATTGAATCACTTAATCAAGAAGTCAAGATCAAATGAATTAAAGTCAACATCAATCACGTCGTTATCAATATCATTTTCTGTTGAGAATCTTACAAGTGAAGCAAGCACTTTGCAGACACTCAAAAGAACATTAAACAGTCTGAAATGTAAACTTTAATGTTTCAGCAAAAGAAGCTTTGAATACTACAGTACAACATTCACAAATTTAAAAACAAGATGATGATAATGTTATTACATGAGAAAAAGATAAAGAATTATGACATTCTGATTCTTCAAGAATTCTGATGATTTGATGACATTTTCAAAGTATACTGCTCAGCAACTGTTGACTTCATGCTGAAGAATAATGAAGATAAAATCTGTTTTTACATAAACAAGAGAATCGACAGCAACATCTGATACTCAACATGATACTTCAAAGACGTAGACACAATTATGTTATAAACATTAACAAATGATGCACAGATGACTCAGAAAGTTATACATATTCATGAAGCATACAATTTGTCACTCAAAGATTATAAGATTATTTATGAAAAAGAAAATCTTTCAAACATTGAAAAAACGTTACATATGTTGAAAGAAAGCATTCTTGTAGAAGATTTCAATCTGCATCACTTCACATGAGAAGAATCATTCTATTTAAAATAACATTTATTGTCAAATGAGTTAATTAAAATAATCACAAACATTGATGCATCACTAGCATTATTTCAAGACATAATTACGAGAAATTATCAAGAATTTTAAATGACAATAGATTTGATTTTCACGACAGATGACATTATGAATCAATTAATATGATGCAAAATTAACGAAGAAATGAAAAACTTCTCAAATCATCTGTTAATACAGACAATTATAGATTTTAGAGTCTGCAAGAAGTCAGCGCGAAAATTGCGTTGCAACTGAAAGACAATGAATGAAGAGAAATTCATTAATACTCTGAAAGAACAAATGTTGAAATCATTGTTGAATCATGAGATGAAACGTCAATGCATAAATGAGTACATCAAGCAACTGCTGAATTCACTGAAGAAGATCATTGAGATTTTCACTTTCTGAGCAAGATCACATGAAATGATCAAAGCTGAATGAACGAAGAAGTGTATGAAGATCATCAAAAGCATGCAATGAATGAGAAGAAGTTGTCAAATCATTGATGACTGAGCAGAGTACATTCAAGCATGTGACAAGAAGAGCAAGATCATCAGAAAACAAAAATGCAGTGAATATTGAAAAATCATGCAGAATGTCAAACAATTCTTGAGAAAACTGTTCAAATCTGCAAAATGAGCAAGAAATGCAATTGCAGACACATTGATTCAAACGACAATTTTCTTTCTGATTAAGTCAGAGTACTCTGACATCATTACAACAATGCAGAATAAAGTGAAGATGATGTTTCAGACTCACTTTTCATCATCTTCAAAGATTCTCATGCTGAACACAATAAACTTCAAGTACTCACTCTTAATTAAAGATGACACTTCGCTGATGCATTATAAAATTAAAAGAGTCATTTACAAAGCAACATCTGACAAGACTTTGAAATACACAGAATATACAAATAGAATAATGCGCAGACTCATCAACGACATGTTAAAACAAATACACTCTTTTTTTGAAAAATGTTTGCAGAAGAGAATACAGTCAACTCAGTTCAAGAGCATGATCACAATAGTGATGCAAAAGTCAGACAAGAAGAACTATTTTAATATGAAAGCATATAAATCAATTGTGTTACTTGACATGTTGAGCAAGATACTGAAGTTCATCATATTCAAACATCTGCAAAACATCATAGAAGCATGCAACTTAATATTAAATATTCAGATGAGAACTTGCAAACACAGATTAACAGATATAACTCTGCAATTTATTACAAAAAAGATACATATTGTATGAAGTGATACAAGAAAAAGAGTAATCTCACTGCTGAGTCTGAATAAAGAAAGTGCGTTCAACAATGTAGCACATAGCAGACTCTTGCATGACATGAAAAAGAGAAGAGTTTTCAGACTGCTTCTTGAATTTGTGAAGAACTTTCTGAGAAATCGACGCATCACGATCACAATCAATGACTACATGACGATGAAACGCAGCATGAATGTTGACATATCACAAGACTCTTTGCTATCATCAATATTATATTTGTTCTACAATGTAAACTTGCTAGAAGCATATGACAACATCAGATTAAGAATAAGCTTCACAAATTTTATAAACAACGTCAATATCTTAACATACAAGAAATTCATGAAATGCAACTGCAGAGTTCTTGATGAAATCTATGATAAATGCGAACAGTGATCAAAAACGTATGACATCAAGTTTTCAAAAACAAAGCATGAGTTAATTCACTTTATGAGAATCTTTAAGTGATTCAATATGAATGTTGATGTAAAGTTAATGAAACATCAGATTAACTTGAAATTAAATATCAGAGTTTTGAAAGTTCAACTGAACTTTAAGCTGAAATGAGTGACTTACATGCATCATGTTGAAGCAAAACTAGTGATTAAACAAAAGATCATGCAGACAATCATTGAATTTACTTGAAACTCATCAATGACGACGAGTAAGCAAATTTACTTCGCGATGACACGTTTTCTTCTTAGTCACGAAGTCATCATATGATATACATTACAGAGAGTGAAGAGTCATTGAAAGAATTTAAACATTAAGCTGAAATCAATGCAAGAAAGAGTATTGCAACAGATCATCAATGTTTATTGTGTGACATTAACAAAAACTCTACAGATGAAAATAAACACAACGTTGATAAATATTCACTTACAAAAGCTGATACAAAGATCAATAATAAACATGAATTCTTGAAAATCAGACGAAGTTATTGAGATGATAATGCGTTGAATTTGCAACGACTTGACATCAAAAAGAGATTGAAAATCAAAGCTGTGCAAAACATTTCTACAGCTGAAGCAAAAGTGAATGAAAGAAACATTTGAGCAAATAAAGATGAATCAAAATCATTTTTACACAGTGACTTTCTAATCAGAGTTATCGAAGATAGTTATAGTTGTAAACAAGAAAATGTCAATAAAATAACACAATCTCAACACATTCACATTAAAGCAAAGAGTTTACTTGAATGATAATGTCAGCAAAGACAATGTTACAGCAATCGTGATGAAAATGAACTGAAAGCTAAATAAAAGACTGAAGAAATTGACTTTAGTCATCACTCATCATGATGAGCTGAAAGAATTAGTTGCAAAGACGAAACATCTTGCAGACGTAGCAACAGTGAATCAAAAGTATCATGAAAAGATATACAAGATATACAGTGACAGTCAGATCTTTCTGAAGACAGTGAAAGTCATGACATTAACAAAAGATCAGACACGTCTGCAATGAGTTTAGACTGCACATAAGAATATTCGATTTTAAGAAGTCATGCTGAAGTTACATTGAGTGACAAAACATGCAGAAGTGTTTGAAAATAAAGCAGCAAATAAGATGACTGATGATGCATATGAGTTGTCTTTATCACTGATCAAGCATCAGTGCATTGAGATGATGACGTGACTGATGCTCATACAGAAACAAATCAGATAAACATGAAGAATAGTCTGAAAAAAGAGATTCAATGCAGCTCATTTTCAATATCTGATATTAAAGATGACACATCAACATCTGCAATTGCACAAGAATCATGCAAAGTTTTACAATGTATTATTAATGCAGCTATGCATGAGAAAAATTGACTTCAATCAATTTCTACATGAGAAACAAGTACTTGATATTGCTATAATGACGTGCAAGTGTGACAAAGATTGAATGTTAATCAAGCACATTTTATTAACATGTTTCAGATGAAAAGTAGAATGAAAAGCAATGCAATGAGAAGAGAACATCATGAACTTGAGAAAGCTTTTAGAAATTATGAGCGCAGTGATGATGATCATTCAAATAATACTCTCAACGAGCATACTGAATCAATTTTAAGCTGTGATGTCATCAAAAAGTTAGATGAAAGAGAGAAGAAATAAAGAAGAAACAGACTCATAGAGTTCTTGCATTGAAAACAGTTATAGTATAGAGTGCAGAAAGAAGTAATTTTTGATGCGAAAAGAACGCTGTGCTATCGCAGCGTTCGCTACAGTATATAAAATCTCACATAGACTCATAATGAATGTTGAATCAAGTAAGAATTAAAAAAAAAAATTCTGAACTTTCTTAATTAAATCTACAATTTAACAATTGCAAATTGCTTTTAAGAAATCATCTGTTTATTATTGTTGCAATCATGCAACATTATTTTTTGTTTTGAAACTTATTATACTTATGAATTTTGAGAATGATCTTGACATCTTTAATAAAAAGATGAGTGACAAAATAAATTTTAATACTTTTTCAGCATCAAAGTTCTTACTCAACTCATCTTGAACTTTTAGCAATAAAAGAACAGTAAGTCATGTACTCAGCATTTAAATGTCATTACTGATTCTTTTCAGCTTTCAATCATAAAAATTAGTGAAAGAAGTGTTAATGCTTCTGAGATATTGAACAGAATAATATGCATCAAATATGCATGTAAATTTCACAATGAAGAAACAATGCAAAGCTGCAATGTTGAGTTTCATGAAAAAGTAATGTATTGATGCTGCATTTGATGTACAAAGAAAAATATTACATGCATTGCAATAGTAAACTTATTCAATGCATTTATTAAATGCTTATGTTTAAATTCTTAAATTTTAAATGTATACATTCAAACATTAAATAAGTTTTTTTGACTTGAAACAGTATTCAAGACTGCATTAAAAAATGATGATGTAATCATTATTGCAATCTTTATGATTAATCAGATGAAACTAAGAAAGAAGTTTATGATTGCAACGTGTATGAAAGATTATTTAAATGACATATGCAAGTCTAAATCATTGAATGTACAGAAGTTGCAGCTGAAAGAAGTAATGACAGTTAATGACATTGCTTGTAATGCGCTTGACGTGTTTTGCTATTCTGTATATTCTACTGCGTTTCAATATCATTTAATCACAGTTTTATAACTGACATGATATATTTATAAATGAATCTGCTCATTCTGAATTCACTCACTTTGTGCTCAAATGTAAATTTAAAGATGAATGAGAAGAAATTTATAACTTCGTCTTTCATAAGAGATAATTGATGAAGTGATGATTTCATGATGATTTCATGATGATTTCATGATGATTATACTTTTGTAATTTCATCTTATCAATCATGAGAAAGAAAGACTTATAAGCTGTGATTTTTCATTAAGAAGCAGACATTGTGTTAAATGTGTTTTGCATCTTTGCACTTTTTCTTCTGTCTGTGTTTTTTCTTTTGTTTGAGTATTAATATCTTTATATAATCATATTATTAAAGAATGAAAATTATTATAATACAGTGATTCTCTTTCTTTCTAATCATGAGTTTATGCTTGAAAGTGAGTGACTATACTTTTCACTTACATTTCAGCTTTGTTTTAAAAGCTTCTTTAAGCTTCGAGACATCTTTCATATTTTCACTCAATATTCATTGATTATATTTTACAGAATATTCTTTTCATTGTATCTTATAATATAAGATTTTCTTTTTCTTTCACTTTTGTAAATTTTTTTCTATCTTTCATTCTTACTCATCATCAATAAGCTTAAAAGCAAAATACTTAAGTATAAAATCATTATTTAGTCTATGATTATATGACTTTAAGAGAAATACATGAAAGACTGAATAAATTCTATAAATGATTGAATGATCAAGATGATATGTTTGCTTATTTATAAGTTTTTGTATATAAAAGAACTTTAACATTTTATTTGATAACTTTTTACTTAACTTTTTCTACTTCGAGTTTTTTGCTGATAGCATGATTAAATCATTAATATTAAAAAACTTAGACTTATGTTTTTGATTATAGTACTTTGTCTGAGCATTGATTGCATTTTGTCATCATTGCATCAATGTGTTTCATATGTTTTGCAGCATTTCAATGCATTTTTTTGCTGCTGACACTTCTTTTTTCATAGCATCATTCTTAACGTGTATGTCAAAGATTGATTTATAATCATACATGACTTTAAAGAAACTACAGATTCTCGTCAAAATCACAAGAAATATCATATCGCGAAAGAAGACTCATTGTCAATCTCAAAAATGAGAACTAAACGTTAAAGACGATGAACATGCGAGATTCGATGAATAAGGCATTAAAAAAGGCGAAAATCGATCTAATAGTTGTCATGATAGTCAAAACGCAAAAGAAAAACAACATTGTTCTGACAATCTTGAAAAAATACATCGCAGACGTCTTACTAGCGCAAAGAGCAATATGAGAGCATGTTTTTGATGTTAAAAGCATTAAAAAAGACGAGAAATGACACAAAATAGTCATACACAGTCTGAAAATCAAAATCTTCAACACGAAAACTGAAATGAAAAATCTAAAAACTGAGTTAGAGTTGTACAATCTCGAATTGAAACTAATAATCAATTCTATATGATTATTGAAGAGCGAAAATCGATCATGAAACAGACATGCATCAACGATCTTAACATTTAGAATCAAAGCAGAAGTGCAAAGACATCTGAAAAAATGACTCTTAGCTGCAAAATCAACATATTGAACAGTTGAATATCGAGACTATCAATCAAATGATCAATGTCAAAAATGTCAAATCTTCGAGCATTTACAGAACAAATGTAACAGATCATCAAGATGCTTGTACTGCAAGCGAAATCATCAGATCTGAAAGCATAAATGTCAACTATCTACGTGCAAAAACAAGCAATCATGCAATCACATGATTTCTAGATGCTGCAACTGTCAAAATGCGCACTTCGCAAACAGCGTAATGTGCAAAACATATCAGACAGCTCAGTCTATTAGCTCACAAAAAGATCATCTAGTCACGAAATTGTAATGAGTATTGCATTCGAAATGTCACAAAACAACGCAAATGATAAAAGCTTTGCAAACACGTTGAATATTCGAATTCTACAGCACAATTGCATAAGATCAACGCAAATTATGCATGCATGCATGAAATTTGCGAAAAACAAGACAGATATTGTTATACTACAAGAATCATGAATGAGAGACGAGAATATAACAATTTCGCATTCATCATTTATCTGCATTAAATCAAATGTTCAGAATATTCATGTTAGAGTACTGATATTTGTTGCGAAAAACGCAAAGAAATTTACATGCACATCAAGATCAAACATAGTCAATAGCGAAGATATGCAAGCGATATCAATAGCGAACAATAAAATTCAGAGAGAAATTTTATTGTTCAATATTTACAACGAAAAGTCACAAAATGCAGATGACGAGCAATTATACACGATTGAGCGAGAATTAGCAAAAGTTATGCTAAATTCTGAGCAAAAAGTTATTATCATCAAAGACTTTAATGCACATCATAGCTGATGAAACACAAAAATTTCAAACTTTATTAAAACGAAAGCGTTAATAAATTGAGTAAATTTACATAAGTGCAATCTGATTAACACTTCTGATATAAATATATATCACAGCTATTTGAATCAGTCAAGCTCGATACTTGATTTAGCATTTGCATCAAAGAATATGTGCAAAAATTGACAGATAAATGAGAATGCAAACACAGAATTTAATCATGAAGTAATTCTATTTACAATAGTTACGAAAAAAGTGAAGTTGATCGAAAATTCGCTGAACGCGTCATACAATCTGCAAAAAGTCGACTGAAAAGACTTTGATGAGCATTTGCAAAAGATGAAAGACAAAATGATTGTCAAGATGCAAAGAATCACGAGTTTAGAAGCAAAAGTCATTTATTTGACTGAATGCATCAAGAATACAGTTAAATTATTTGTATTTAAACAGCGAATATGCGCAAAATCAAAACTCTGATGAAACAATGAGTTCATCGAAATGCGAAAGACGCTGTTGTCAAAAAAGCAAATCTGAAAAAAATACAGAAATGACGACGCATGAGCAGAGATAGTGCAAATGCAAAATTCGTATCATGATGCAATAAAGCTGATCAAAAACCAATTCTGAATCAATTTTTTGAACAACATTGAAGAAAAAGAAGTGTTTCAGACATACAAGTTCACTAAATCACGTCTAATCAAAAAGTTATTCTCGATACAAAACTCGCAAAAAGAATTGAAGATTGAATTCAATGAAAAGTGCAAGGCATTTCTGAAAGCAATGTACTCATCATCATCGAAAATTCAAATCAATGAAGAATTACTATTGAACGAAAGTATACAGTGATCAAGAGTTATCAAAGGGAAAATCAAGCACACTATTAACTTCTCAGCATTCAGAAAAGCACTTGAATCAGACGATATGTCATTTGCAATCATACAGAGAGTGTACAAAACTATATCAAAAATCTTCAATTTAGTGTATTCAGACTTGATTGAAAATGACTATCATTCAAAGATATGACGCGAAGACACGAAAATTATTCTAAAAAAATCAGACAAGTCGAATTATTCAATTTCAAAGACATACAGAATTATTATGCTGCTAAACTGTTTAGACAAAGTAGCAGAAAAAATAATAGCAGTGCAACTGTCTTACACAGCTGAAATTAACGATAAGCTGCTGAATTTTGATCAAATAAAAGGCAGAAAATAAAGATCAGCTATAGATGCAGTACTAAATCTAGTACATGATGTGCAAATGACGAAAAGTCGAGAAAACACGCTTATCTGCCTACTTCTAAATGTCAAAGAAGTCTTTGACCATGTTGCATTGAAACAGCTGATCAAAATATTGATTAAATTGAAAATATTGATCAATTTAATCAATTGAGTAAAATGTTTCTTACAAAATCGAGTTATTGACTTAGCATTTGACAACGAACGTCAGAAATCAAAGAAAATAAGCACAGAAATATCACAAGACTCATCTATCTCGCTCATTTTATTTCTAATTTATATTCGATACTTGTTTTCAAAGATTCGCGCAAAGTTCGAAAATTTACAGTCACTCAGCTATATTGACGACGTGACGCTATACATTGAGGGAAGAAATATTGACAAGAATGTGAAAATACTGAAAAACGCAGCAAAAATTGCTTTCACATGAGCTGAGAACAACGCAGTGCAATT
>JAABUK010001796.1_pt1 | contig 40163 bp, 42 predicted proteins | sample 5559141 | NCBI WGS metagenome assembly JAABUK01 (sample SAMN10711869, study PRJNA513367) | rock metagenome | isolation source: Antarctica rocks | place: Antarctica: Victoria Land, Pudding Butte nord | collected 2016-01-03 | reverse complement strand
AATTTATTCTATGCGCCTGCATGCCCTGAACATTAGTGCACTCCTGTTCTTTGTGATTTGTAGCCATTCACCGTACGCGCCATTCCTCGGTCTTGTTCCCTACTGCTACCCAAGTGCAACTGCGTCTTCATCTCATATCCATTACAAGATGGCACCGAAAGAACCAGCACTGACCGCTGTGCCGAGCGAAGCGGACAGAGGTTTTAAGAGACCGAGAAAAGGATTCAATGTGGGACCACACAATCTACCAGATGGAATGCACAGGCGGAAGGGTAGGTATTTTCCTGCTATGTTAAATGGTAGAGCTGATGAAACGGCAGTCCAAAAGATCAAGCACGACCTGATTCGAAAAGCCAAAGTGAAAAAGGCATACAGCAAGCTCAAAGAGCGCGAGGCAGTGGACGTCCCGAAACCTGTCTACAATCCTCTGGATGTAGCCGGTGTAGCCGAAGAGGAACCTGCTACGCTGGAGCTTCATCCCGACAGACAAGCTATGATAGATGAGCCTGAGGTAGCTGCGCCATCTCAGATCATATCTGAGAGAACGCCACGACAGCGAAGGACAGCGCGCCCAAAATCGGTCCCATTCAAGAAAGAAGCACAATTAGCTCAACAACGAAGAGAGGAGCGAGAAAGACAGCAGAAGGAGTATGAGGAGAGCAATCGACAACGTCAAGCCAAGATCGAAGAGAGGGGGCGCTTCCGCAAGGCCATGGCAAAAGCAAGGTTGGGAGGTAAAGACGGTCAAAGAAAGCTGGGCCGGGAGAGCAAGGTCTTGCTGGAAAAGGTGCAGAGGATCATGGGTGGATGAAGCCTTTACGTGCATCTGAGCAGGATCATATGCGAGTATGTTGATGAGCTGGAGCTGAGTCACAGCAAGGCTGTTTTATCCGTCTATGTTGTCGTGGAGGCTACACTGAAAGCTTGCCATCCGTCGATCTCCATAAATACGGCGACTGCGCCAAACCCCTTTCTTTGCGGACCAGATCAATCGTCAATTTCCTTCAGGCTTTGACCCCAATGTCTTCAATCTAGCGTCGACTGTCTAGTCACATCTGGCGGTCAAGACTGAAGCTGGGAAGCCGCTCGTTTGCTCGTCATAGAGCTCCAAGAGATGTTGGTGGTAGAAGTAATCAAGGCCTTGCGAGATAAGAGGGAACCATGTGATGATTGAGAAGCATCAGGTCGGTACGGGAGGACATTAACCAGTAGTGAAGGTCGCGTCAAGGAGCAGATATGGCTATTAATATATTAGTACACGGCTTCCAAATAATTTCTGGCCCCTCATCGTTTGGGGCTTGGCGACGTCGTTTGTGATCAGTCGTTTCTCGCGCCCAAATCTGGTTGCTGGTAATGAAGACAAATGGCTAACACCAATGTCTGTCTGAATCCCAACAAGCCTTGATGGGCTGATGCTCCATGTCATGACGAGGAATCTGTGTTGAAGATTGTAGGCACCCGCGAGAGCTGATGGAAGTACGATCGAATTCATCCGTATCACAATTTGGTCATTATCTGCAGGAAGACGAGCTTTTGATAGCATGGCTGTAAAGGGACTGGTCCGTGTTCTTTACGACCATTCATCTCCCCACGCGATCAAAGAACGTCCGAGCTCTCTTTCTGCCCTCATGTACTTCCACCAAGCAACGAAGTACTACATAGGTCTTCGCGAGTACTGTGAAGAAATTCATACTGGATGATAGTCACAGCTGAGATCGGTTTTCAGATGTGAGGAACACCTAGTCACAGGGCCTTTTCCCATGCGACATGTATTTAGATCCGAAGCTGATTGGTTTCGAAACACTACTAGCACTCGCTGACCTGGCTGCCAACCTCCGTCCAGCTACCAGGCGTGCTGATACGAATCTCATCTTCGCTCATCATATCCAAATATTCGCTGCCAATCAGACTGGCGTGCTCTCCACTGCCACTTTGCGATCTGACCGTAACACCCTCCATCCTCTCTTCAATACCGGCAGCCTCGCTGCGCGGTGGAGAGTAAAAGGCTGGCGGTGCGCTGTTCTGAGCCCATTCGTTGACGGACCAGAAACTCGACTGTGAATGGTGGCGATCCTCGCTAAGCTCAGCTAGATCGGGATTAGCAGAAGAAGCGGAAGTCGTGGGCGTAAGGTCTAGCAACTGTTCAGAAGTATGGGCTGAAACCTCATCCGTGTCGATGAGTAGCCGTTGGGGTTGATATTCAGCAGGCTTTGGGGGAACAGGGGGAGAAGCAGGGGAAGTAGGCAGAGTAGGAGTTTGTGAGCGGGATGGAGGATCTTCATGCAGTGTCGCAGGGGAGTCGATAGCCACTCCATCGGCAACGGGCTTCGCAAAAGCACATCCGGGAACAACGCTTTGGGTGTGTCTGTGACGAAGACCCGACTCCCCAACTTGGGGCTGCGCTGCTGTTGACATTGCTGCAGTCTCTTCTGCCTTCAGCGCACCGTCTTTGTCCACGAGGTCATCGAAGCTCTTTGCTTGGCTTGCCGTTCCTTGCTTCGATCGCCGTCTCTCCTCTAGAATTCTACCCCGTTCTAAAATCTCCTGTCGGGCTCGTCGCCGCCGTTCAACGGCTTCTGGGTCTTCATTTTCGTGGGTAGAGGCGTCCGGGGATGCTTCTCTGGAATCCCGTCTGGAACCCGAATCCGGTGCTAGCTCATCGCCGAGACTGTGTAGTGCGATGGCAACCTTGCGTCGAGACTCATCGATCCATTGTCGAACTTGTGGATTTTCGTAGGCGGCAAGGCCTGCAGCGCAGAGGAGGGAGAGAGTGATGAGAATGCCTACAGTGAGTTAGCCGTCGTCTCATATTAGGGCTCTTCGGCCCCAGCGACGTGGACAGATGCAGGCAGGCGCGCAAGTCTGAGGCACACAGGATTCAGGAAGAAATCACACGAACCTTTGGCCAAAGGTGCCGGCATAGTGGAGGAAATCAGTGGAGATACCTATTACAAGGGGAACATTCGAGCTGTCAAACAGTATGTAGCTGCTGTAGCTTCACCAAGATGGATGAGGTATTGAACGAGATGGTTGGTGGCTCGGCGGTTCATAGGAACTAATAATAGAACCCTGAACCACGCCTCATCCCTACGACGCGGCTCCGATGAATCTATCACATCTGATACTGTCTGACACGGTTTGCATCGCATGAGTTTGCAGATATGTCTCGCCCTAGCGTAGCAGCCCAGCGCACCCTGACTTTGACAGAAGAGCTGGAGAAGCTGGAGCAATCCATCACCTTGACCCTGCAAGGTACTTCTCTTTGAAAGGGAGCAACAAACACAGATCTTGTATACCAGCATAATGACATTCCGTACGCAGAGATCGACCATAATTTCAGCCGGGCTCATCGTATTGTCACAACCAGCATTCTGCCAACTGTCGAACAGTATGCGGAACACTCAAAGAACGTCTGGGAAGGCTCCAAAGTATCTATTCAAGCCCTTTAAACACCCAAGTTCTGATCTCGCTAGTTCTGGAAACAATTCTTCGAGGCTTCGGCCAACGTATCCCTGTCTGGCTATGAAGAACCTCCAGTCGACGAGGAGACAGCAAATGAAGACGAAACCGCTGCCGCCACAACCCCTTCAACCTCAACCAACAACTCCCCTCAGCAGCCTCAACTAACGCCTAGCAACAACCATCAACATTTCCATGATAGTCTTTCCCCGTCACCAACACACAGTACGCCTCGCCCTCGAAGGCAGAAGCAGCCAAATATAGCTACCTACTCCTCCCCGTACGAGACACTCAAGCGAGAAACCCTCAATGCCAACGACGCATCAAGCTCAACTCTCCCTTCCACCCCTCGCGCCCAGATTGCGTCACCAGCAGACCCTCAATCATCCCCCTTTGCTCCGCCGTCAACAACCCATCACATTTCACACCGGACACCAGCAAATGACATCCTCCTTCACCGCGTCTTGGACAAGAACTGGCGATTACAAGCCACCCCCCATTCCACAGCTCGCCCACTCCCTCACCGCACAAAGTCCGCACCAGAAGCCACGCCGAGTGTTAGTACGGTCAAAAGGGGAGGTCGGGGCAAAGAAGACTACGATCTCGACTCATCCCCCGCGATCGCAGCGCCAGAGCTCCCCGCCGAAATCTTTGACACGCCAGCGCGAAAAAGTCGAATCCCTGGCGTCAGCATCTTGACGCCTGCTCGTAGAAGAAAGCCGAGTACGGCAAGTAGTGCCGCCAGAGGTAAATCGCAGGAGGTGGCGCGAGGAGTCTGGAGCGATTCTGACGACGATGATGATGGTGGAGAAGCTGTTGGAATGAGTCCACCCAAGACGATGCAGTTTCATGTGCCGCAGGGAAGGTTGATGAGGACGCCTGGTAAGGATCTTCTTCTTCGACGAGTGGAGTTAATCTTGGGATCTGCGGTAAAGGCAGGGCATCCGATGCTGACGTTGGGTAGCGCGGGAGGCCTCCAAACGCATTGTGGACGATTTGCTACTGACAGCTGGAGGAAATGTCACTGATGATTTCGAGGAAGATAGCCCGAGTATGATAACCAGAGGTCGAGATGAGGAGGATACCTTCTAGATACGAGGGGAGCATCTGGGGTCTTGACTCGTCGGAAATGTGCTGAACTTGTGCACTTATCGAAAAGTCGGAAAGGTCTGTATTGCCTGTGTCGACTACCCCAATATGTGATCCTTGTCTGCCATATACGCGGAGCTTTGCGAATCCAGAGGCTCCGTTGACGAGTATGATCGGCCGTCATCTGATCAGGTATGCTGGAGGCTGCAAGTCATGGTGATCATGATTTGAGTAAGCTAAAAAGTCTCTCCTGGAGCTAACTACAAGCGCAAGATAATATCAACTTCCACCTTTGTCGTGAATATCTATTCCATAACATGCGGTGGTCCGGTTTTATTAGTCAATCCTCCTGTAGCGGTACGCGGAGGAAACTAACAAGTATCATCTCCAAAGGATATCGAAAACTGATGACGACGCCCGCTAAAATTGCTGTGCAACGAAGATGACAAAATGGTATCGTGTCCTTACAATGGGTGGTTTCCTGCGCTGATAGCCCCCTGTCTCCGCAACGGACTGGTGTAGTCCAGTGGTCTCCAATTCGTGAGCAAAACTAGTCCAAACACCCGGCATCTGCCTTCAATCCCACGATTATTTCCAATAACCTCAATTTTGATCTCTAATGTCCTCCTATCGCTTCCTTTGCCGTCCTCTCATTCTCCCCTTCCCTCTCCCATAAAGATAGCTTGACAATTTTCAATCAAGAATTGCACGGCACCATTCTTAGCCTGGGTGTCCTGCATCTCTCTCGCTAGACTCTCTGGTCGCATCACAGTTGGCGCAAACACAACGGCCACATTTGTGCTCGTCATGAGATTCTCACTTTGCTGTTCCACGACCCTCGCTAGATGGAAGACCAACACTTCTAGAGTGTCGCGGTGGTGTGCTGGTAGCTCGTTGATGGCGTTTCTCATAGCGCTCACTCGATAGTTATGATTGTTTGGATTAGCAGGGTGAGCGGGATGCGAGGGGTCAACCTCTTGATGTGGAGACGGTGAGGTTTCAAGTAATTTGTCGTAGACTTCGTACGTAATGAGAGGGGTCGGGAGTTTACGAAAATACTGTTTCAATGTGCTGGTCACGGCATTGATGTCGAGGTCCGGATCCGAAACGTCATAGTCATTATTGCGCTCAAATCCTTCCTTGATAGTCTGGATCTGCGAATTGCCGCCAGATTTACGGTAGATGCCTTCGATATCCATGCCTATAATGGATTCGATTAGCAAAAATATCAGGCTGTGAAAAAAGGTTGTGGTACCTCTGGCGTCCACTTCCTGGATACAGCGCATTACGATACCTGGGATATTGACCCGTTCGAACTCTGCACGATGTTCAAGCTCAGACCCGAATAAGGCTGCGAATGTTAGCACTTCGACCTCTGATACGGTACATGAACAGAGGCTCACCAGGACCACCATCGGAGTTGACCGCAGGCAAGCTACCGTTGGGCGAGTTCTTCCACTGCTGAGGCCTTTGTTTTGGGTTGCCGAAGAAACCCCCGAGCCCTTGACGTGTCTCCTGACTTTGATTCCGAGGAAGGCTGCTGGCAGGGTAATCTTGCTGTTGCATCTGCCCATAAGGCATACCCTCGATGTACTGGCCCTCTCTTTGATTCTTGTTGCCATCGTTGAAGGCTGCTTTGAGACCCTTGGTAACTCCTTTAGCAACATTATGACCTCCCTTCTTCCAATTAAACTTTTTAGGCTGCGCTTTGCGAATGTTGACTACCTGCGGGGCTGTCAAAAACGTTGCAGGCTCACCCTCCTGTTCTTGAACCACAGTGCTACCAGTCAGGTTGCTGTCCGTCAGCGAAGGTCGTGGGTCGTGAGTATCCATCGAGGCGTTGAATCTCTCTTTATGATTTTGGGTATAGATACCAAGTCCATTTGGTGGAGGTCGTACGATGTCCAAAGCCGGCCCAGCGTTCGCTCTGTAAAGCTCTTGAATTTGGTGGACAAGCTGATTGTTGAGATCTGCCAGTTGAGCATTTTTCAAAGATAGCTGCTCGAACTCCCGGAAGCTTTTGTCTTTGAGCTGTGTGAGACTAGAAACCTCCTCTATAATCTCGTTTCGATGCTGAGTGAGATCCTCTATCTGAGGAGTAAATGATTCTTTGAGCTTCTGGAGGCTTTCCGCAAATTCTCGTAACACAGCGCTGCTCAGTTTGCCGACGTCCAGGGGTTCTCCGCTCTTCTTTGCGGCCGCAATATGTTCGGTCAGGACTTCCAGCTCTCTGACTACGATCTCTTTTTGAGTGTCAAGCACAACCATTGTGGAGCGTTTCTCACGCAGCTCCGTGTTCATCTGCTTTATGTTAGTCTTTGCCTCGAGCGCCGCCTCTAGTTCAGCGAGCCTTTGCTCCTGTTCCAGCGTCCTCTGCCGCTCTCGGCGAAGCTCATTCTTGAACCATGTAAGGCCCTCCTTGTTTTCCGGCGATAAAGTTATCGGGCTACTGATCCCCTGTGCAAGAGCGGGGCTGTGTGAGCCTGAAGAGATCAAGGGTGATTTGGGCCATCTTTGTTCCTTGGAAAGACGCATACCCCTATCGCTATAACTTCTAGCGTGGCGGACTGAATGCGACACACGATGCAGAAAGCCGCCTTGATCTTGCGGGCCTTCATCGCCAGCAATTCGAGCAGCATCTTCGTCCATACTAAATTCGGAGGGGTTGGGATGTCGTGGAATTTTGGGCGATGCTGGCTGTTCGCCATTGCGAGTAGAGTCAGACTTGACTGTGCTGACTGACTCGTTTTTTACCTTAGAAGCGGTCGTTGGTGGATTTGGAGGTACTCTAGGCGCCACGAATGATTCGCTCGAGGAGCCGCCTTGAATTGCAAGGCGTTCACGTGCGCGTAGTGGAGGTGGCGGCGGCACCGCATCACTGAAGCTCCCAATGGATGGGGAATCTTGACCTCTGGAGAGACCCTTGTTCGCACTTGCATTTGCAAGAGCAGCAGCTTGAGTTGTCGTTGTAGGTGGTGCAGATGCTGGTGTATTGAATTCGTTCTCGGACACTGAAATGATGTGTCCAAATTTGCTGGCAGGCCCTACATCTAGCTCTCTTCTCGCAATGGGTTGTCTGCCTTTGGCTAACGAGTCACCTCTTTCCGGGAGTGTCTTCAGCTGTGTACTGAGAGGCGAGGAGTGGGAAGTCGGCGAGTCTGTTAATGCCAGACTCACTGGAACATGAGTATCTCGAGGTGAACCACTGAGGATGGTCTCCGAGTGTGAGGAGCTGGGAGACTCGTGGGATGGAAGAGTGACTTGTTGTTCCGTCACCTGCGTGGTTGCAGATGAAGGTGCCGATCTTGGTTTCGAAGCTGGAAATGAGGTGTCCACCGAGGGTGCTATGGGATCTGACTTTGAGTTCCTCCTCTTCTTTGGTGCCTCCTGGAGCATGAATTTACCGACTTGATTCTCGCCATTGCGGCAAGACCGTGATTCGCTTGTAGACGCATCTTGATGGTTCTCCTGTGCCACAGAATTGATGGAAATGCTCCCTGGCTCCTTTTTTTTGCGAAGATGATCTGAAGATTCGGAAGATATTTGGCGACCTCTCTCCTGATATTGATGTGCTATATGTGGACTGTTGGGCTGAGATGAATGTCTAGAATCGGCCGGCGAATCCGGCAAAACCCCAGCGTCTCTATTCTCCTTGTCTGATTCAATCGGCACTTTACGTGAAGCTGAGTTGATGGCATTGAAATAATCACGCGCATTCGGCCTACTTTCTCCCTGTCTCGAACTCGAAATCGTCGGATCCGTGTTGTTATCGCGCCTAGCTAAAGGAGACGGTCCAGGGGCGGGGTTCGGGTCGAGGGCCATTGGGATGAAGAAGCCCTCACCATTTGACCGTTCAGATCTTTGCGAATGTGCGGAGTTTCTGTTCTTTTGGTAGGTGGAGGAGGGTAGGATCAGGTTTTCTATTCAAATCAATCTCTGGACACTTGCCAAGTGTAATATAGGCGCCCGTACCTTTGTGTTCTTCTTCAACAGTCAGAGGTGACCGCTTGTCACTTTTCGAAGACAAGGATCTCAAGTTTGGCGGCCGTTTCGGCGGGCCTCGGGGTCCCTCGCCTGGTGTTCCCGCCTCAGATCTGGATCTCGAGTTCGAAGGTCGTTTGTGTGAGTGAGGTGGTAGCTCCGTGGGTGTCTCGGAGTATGTTTCTGATGGAGGACTTTCAGCTTCGGGTGAGAAGGCGCTCGAGTTGACGGCACTTGGTGGTAATGAGGGCAGCGATTTATCCAGCAGCATTGTGCTATTTGGAGGCGGTTGAACATGTTTATGTCGGTTCACGCCGCTCTTCTGGGATTTTTTCCTCCGTCTCTGCATCAACGACTCATGGCACTCCATACAGAAGATCCCCTGCGAAGTCCGGGCATATTTGAGATTCTCGATTTTCTTCTTGCAATTCCGACATTTGAAGCAGGTTGCGCAGAAAGCCTGGTCGCCCGTGAGGATTGCCAGGTCCTCGATCTTATTACCACAGACACTACAGCTATAGGTACAATTATTGCAGATGAGCGACCCATCACCGAGAAGGAGGAGGTTTGCATCAGAGTCGAGGATGGTCCCGCAGGTATTGCACCGGAAACAGTCTATATGCCATCGATTACCCGCTGGGAGCCAGTCAGTATATCGGTCTCGCAGTGTTACCATTATTCAGGTTGGGCATACCGAGTTCGAAAGCCTTTCCTTCCTCGAGGATCTGGTAGGTACACATCATTAGCATTGAGGCCTGGATCAGGAGGCGGCATAGCTGCAAGGCAGCACGGCGGCGTAGGACAGCGTACCTCTCCGCATCCTTTACACGGGTATGCAGCTTCTTCCTGCTCCATGGGAGACTCTGGAAATCCAACGGCCGTATCCATAGCGTCAGCTCGCGGGTTGCCAGAACCCACGACTGTAGTGGCAATCGACGACAGACGTCAGGGCCAGCGTATCGATAGGGCGTTTGAGCTTCTCCGCCGACTAGCCTGCTCTATTCATGGAACACAGGCCAGGCCTGCCCACATTACCCAACTGAAAGAGGCCTCCTAGCGAACAAGCAGGCCTTTGCAGTAGTCGTGAAGGCTCGCAATTCCGGCCGTCTGGTAACCTTAATCGAGAGCCGATGTGGAATGATGCGCAATGCGTCGGATCGGCGTTGGACGACAGGTACAAGTGCAGACGAAAGCCGCGGGCGACAAGCGGAGAGAAATGAGTGGATGGCCTAAGCTCTGACCAAGAGCGCGCAGAATGGAGGACCTCAAGACCCCAAATAGTAACCAGTCAGGCGGTGGATTACCCACACTCGCCCTACCAATAGAGAGGTTTAAGAAAGATGAAGGTACAATGATGGCGATGTGTAGAGGGAGGGTGAGTGGATAGGTTGTGGTATGGAATTATCAGTTTCCCACCAACGCCTTGGCAGAAGGGTGTTTCAGAAGGATGGAGAGTATCGACAGGCGGGGCTTTTGTCCTCCTACCGACATCAGCCCATCACCGATGAGCCAGCCAAGGGTAAGTTTTCCTCCAGTGTCAGGCACTGAACGCTGTCAGGGCGTTTTGAGGAGATGCGGTCCAGGGTGACGATCCCTGGCTCTAGCTTTATCGAGCCTTACATGCGCTAGTTCTACGTCGTAGTCCTACTCCGTACTGTGAGAAGAAATCAAGCAGCCAGCGTAAAATGCATCCGATCCTGTATGGGATGGAAAGGTATACATGTTCTAGCCTTGATGGCTGTGTACGTGGTACTCGTACAGTTCAGCAGCTGACCGTTGGTGCTAGGATATACGCCTTCACCGCCGAGAGGGCCAATATGCTGCGCAGCCTTGTGAAACAGCACTTCGAACACCCAACTCATATGTCGGCGTCCTGATGCACAACATGATTGCTCCACCGAGATTACGAATCGACACAAGAGTGAGGAGACTGTCAGACTGAGCAAGCCACTGTTCCACACTCCAGTCTTCCACAATTGACGACCATCGCATCATAGGCCAGTCAGTGCCATCAAAAGCGGGTCTGAGGGCGATCGTTTCATTGTTGGATCTGATACAAATCCGCATCCTATACGGAGTATTCTCAGGGGTCCAGACGCCACCACGGCCACCAACCCAGGACAGCCTGGTCACTTTCCTTAGTCAGCGTGACGCGGGGTGGCCAGTGGGGTTGGAGCGAGCCAAGCCCTATCCCAAGAACCCCGACCCCCAAACCTAAGTCAATTGGACTGCCTGTGAGCGGACATATCCCTCCCATCTCCAACCAACTCGGCAGCTTTTTCTTTCTCATCCTTCTATCCTCAGCCTCAATTTCAATCTCGGGCCTTGGTTCGATCCTGCACGACCTGGGTCAAGCGTGCGAGCCTGCGAGATTTCACGCCTACAGAGAATGTGAGAATCGTTCAATGATCAGTGAACACTCTCCCAACGTCGAACTCGCCTTGTCTAGTTGCGATAATCGATACCGAAGACTGAAACCGTATGCATGAAAGGATCCCGGAACGCTGCATCATTCTCTCAACCATCCCCGCAAGCAGTCCTCGAATCGTGGGCGAACTATCTGCTTGGATGAGACAGCCAGTGCTACCTAAGAGGGCGGGGAGCGCGCTTGCCTTGTAGAAGTTGAACATTGCAGCACTCTTCAATGATGGCCTTTTTGATGGCACCGATTGTGGAAGATCTTGGAAAGCTTCGAGTGTCGGACTAGGCTCGCTCAGAACGAAACGGTCGGCAATGTAGGACATCTTTCCAGCGCAACAACTCACGAATGAGATAGAATGGATAATACGAGAGAACATCCGCTTACAAAACTTCAAATCCGACAATCCCATGTATGCCTTGTATCAAAGGTGTTTTTGATTGAGCGGGGTGTTAGAAACATAGAAGAGACTGAAAATTGCAAACCCCGTGATTCCATGGTAGGTTGTCAACGATTTCGTTGCCTTGCTTTGTGCGCCGACGTCGTCTTGGAGCCCAAGTGCAAGTCAAAGACCTCGTGTTAAGGTACAGGGAAGCTATCGAGAGAGCGGCTGGTCCATGGCAAAGCACCCTTACTACATGACCTCATGAACGCGACAATAAGAAATTACACCAACGACGCGCCCCTTTGGCTCTCCAGCATCTATATCAGGCACTCTACTCCTTAGCTTGGGCCAGCCATACACAGGATTGTATCAATCAAATTTCCCACTGTGTCTCTTCCCCCAAATACAAAGCGATTAAACCTAGGAAGCATAAAGTACGAATGGAGGAATGCCTGAACCGCGGTGCACTATCTTTCGACCCGAACTAACTATAGACACTTTGAAAACTAGGCTGTTTTCTGCAATCGAGCGAAGCCTAAGACGTGTGGTGTACTGTACAACTCATGCCAAGTCGGACTCCGGTATATTCAGATGGAAACGGCCTCATGGCGAAAGACAACACTATTGTACAAACCATAGTTATCTTACAGACACAAGGCCACGCTCGCTTCTAGTGCGCAAGATTTTCATCTCGACTTTCTGTCTGGCTGATGATCATGTGCCCCCTGACTCAAAGATCGTACTTCAACATTGAAGTAGCTATGCAGCCCTTCAGCTTCCTGGGAAAGACGTCGGTGTGGGCATGAACTCCAAGACCAGCCTACCCTGATATTGACGAACAGGAGCTTAATTGTAAGCAGTTTGTATGAAAGGGGTAATCTGTCAGGGTCAAACCCCACAGCAAGGCACTCCGCTTGGACGACATTTGAATGGTAACTGTGATAAGTTGGGAGCTCTCAATTCTGATATCGACCCTCAATCTGTGTTAATTTGGCTGACAAGCACGTCCATATTTCCGGATGACAGAGGGCTTATTTCACGAAGACTGTTTGAGGGCACGACATCATATTAGATACCGATGGTTTGTTGTACACCGTCTGACGTGGGAGTTCAAAACCCCAAGCGCCTTCGCTGAAAAGGTCAGTATGAACATTGAAACTCAGACTACTTCCATCATGCACGCTGTATACTACTATCCAATCATTGTACAATGGCCCTCTTCCTCGCCAAATAGTACGTGATGAGACTCCTGTGATCATCTCTTCCTCCGGCTACTAACTCCCAGAATCGGTCATGGTCGACAGTGTCGTGGAACTCAAGCACAAACTCAATGACCGCACGTCTGATGTCTGGATTTGTATCCGCTAGAAATCTCGCTGCTGTACTTCCCAATTGGGCTTCATGATGGTTGGTCAACCGCATCGTGGAGTTCTTCTCTTGGCCACGGTGTAGCAGTCCAGCTAGAATGTACAATGCCATAGAGATGGTTTTGGTCTCGGCGACATTGGCCGTGCCTTCTTCGGCTAAGAGATCCAGTATCGATTCAATGCAAAGTTGGGGATCGCACTCCTGAACGACGGACTCGGCTGTTTCTTCCAAGCCACAGACCATGTGAGAAGTGCTATTGTAGTGTTTGCGGGCAGTGAGAACAGCAGTAAGTGCCCGCGAATAGTAGCCGCAAAAGTACTTTGGTTGATGCTGTAGCAAGAGCCGCACAGTGATTAGATCTTGCGTCTTCAGATCTTGCGCTTTTCCTGAGCGAAGGGTCGCTTCATCATCTGGCGATTCGAGGTACTCCAGCAGTGGCATAATAAGTTCGTCGAACTTATATCCATCTTCCCAGATAAAATCTGGCGATGTTCGGATTAAAGCTTGCAGCTTTCTGAAGCCGTGCACGTCGAGTGTCCTGGTCCGTACTCGCTCAATACCGCTATCAAGGATTTTTCGTGCCAACCGTGGATCTTCTAGGTTCTCAGATGCACCGATACGTCTCCGGTCCGCCGCTTCTAATGCCAGCCACTTCTGGTGGTATTCGGGACTTTGAGATACTTCTGATAGAAGTTGATGGTCGAGTGCCTGACGAGTTTTTGTTGGTTCATTCACTGGAAGCTCCTCCAGTGCTCGCAGAGTGTGAAGTAGAGGTGAAGGATATGAATGCCCGTTGCTCAACTCATTCACAGGATCTTCATACACCTTGAGCGGCCGCTGTGCTTGGGCGTATTGGCTTGTGGATATCACGTTTTCCTTTTTAGAATGGATAGCTCTGGGGCTCATGGATATTCTTTGACCCTTGTCTCCATTCATTGATATCCGGCCAATACCGCCAGTTAGCTTTGTGGGACTTACTATAGGCTTCCCATCATCAGATGAAGCGCTACGCCAGCCAAATTTCTTTTTGGGGCTACCAGTCTTTTGTAAGCTACTAGGTGCGGCGGGTGAGAACGGATCATCGAGTTTCACCATCCTAGGTGATGGTGTAGGACACATTGACTGGGGTGATCGATCAGGTGGCATAAAATCAGCGGTTGTCGTGGATATGATGTTTGGAATGACCATAGTAAAGTTCTCCGCTGCTTTTGTCGGACTGACCCGGGTTTGACCATTTGCGACGGCGGCGTTAACATGGTGGGTTCTCTCAGGATAGGCGGTCTTACTTGACGAGCTTGCTTTTTGGGGACTGGTAGTAGAGGGACTATCTACTTTCCTAGGTGGTAGTTTGACTGTACTTGCCATAGGTGCTGGTGTCTTTCCTCGCTTGATTGGACTTGCGGCAGGACTCCTGGGCGGTGTCTCGGTTCTGGCAGGTTTCCTATGAGCGTAGGGGTCTGCAGTAGCTGGTCTGACTATGTCGGCCCTCCGACGAGGGCGCACTGGTGCAGAAGATAAGGTTCCGACCGAAGTAGTGGAAACATTTCGAGAAGCGGTAGACATAGCAGTTGCTGGTCTACTCAAGCTTGACTGCGATGTGGACTTTTTAGGTGATCCCGAAGGTTCAGCAGATCCTGGCCGCGCTGAGAGGTTCTTGCCTGCCCTTGCTGCCTGCTTCTGAGCTGCTATGGTCTCCTTGATCGACGGTCTTGCTGGTACTGATGTGGTGCTCTTTGAGAACACGGGTTTGCCACCAACTGTTTGGGATGTCAAAGGTTGGTCCGGGTGCGGGTTGGCGGCATTGCTGATCAGAGCCTTCTGGTTTCGTTCATCGAGCCCGGACACTATGCTACGTCTCAGATTAGTTTCAGTAAGGAACGAACCAAACCATACACTTACGCCTCAGACTTGTCGGGCCAACGACGGGCGAACGCCCAGTAGGTTGGTCGCATGCTTTCTCGAACGTTTGGATCCCTGTCAAGGAGACCGGCTCTGAGGCATTTCTCGATCAATTCGAGGCCACCAGCATGTTCGATGGTACTCTTGTGGTGGCCATGCTTGGTGATGATGATTTTGAGCCATCCACACGCGTAACTTCTTGGTTGCACGTTCTTATCTTGACATGCAGCGTATATGTGCTGTGTGAGACGGATGCTATAAGTCACATTGCCCAAAATAGCGGCCACGGTATCATTGCCATTAGCTGCGGCAATCTTCTTTGTACTTGCACAAAGCTTGATTAAATTCTGCAGCAGGATCTCAACCATATTATCAAGCCCATGTCCTGCAACTCTTGCTATGTCTTGGATGAGATGGCAGCCTATGGTACAAACTGTCGTTCTGAGAGAATTCACAGTCTTTAAGATGCCATCAAGCAGCCCTTTGATACTTGCAAGATAAACTGCAGAAAAATCCTGTAGCGCATTGCCTTTTGTTAGTTTTCTGAGCTTCAATATGCTTTTCTCTCGCTTCAGCCAATTTCCCTCGCATTCCTTGCCTTCGAAATACGGATGCATCTCTCGGAATGACTCCTCCAGATCTCTCGGAGACTCGACATACATAGGATCTAGTTGTGCAGCTTCTTGCTCTGACACTGACGTGGGTGAGGGTTCGACAGGTAGATGGCCGACACCATCGGTAGGCTTACTTTGAAAGCTATTTGTCGCCTTTGAGACTTCGTTGCCATAGTGTTCCCCAGGTGAAGAGGGTTCTATACCAGAGACAGTGGACGGACCAAGCTGAGAGAGGATGTGTTCGACAATCGATTTCCGGACGTTGCGTTGTGCCAGGTGCTTTTGGAGGTCATTCGTCCCTCTAGTACCGGCATTCCTAGCTTATAAGTCACCCATGTAGACCAAACCGTTGAGGTAGGTCACGCTTACTGGAATAGATCAATAATGGTTGCCTGAGCAGTTTGCCTTACACATCCATCCGCGTCCTCGAGACATCCCACGATGTTAGACACGAAGCCTCGAAATGCTATACTCTTCTCCCTTCGTGTATCAGCAACCCAGTGCATTCCGGCCTCTTTTGCCCTTGGGTTCCGGTTTGTCAATACATGGTCGCGAACAAAGTGTTCGACATCTGCTGCAGCAACCTCATGAAAATCGGTGAGTGCTTGGATTGCACGTTGCCGTATACGATCCTTTGAATCCGTAAGCCGTTCAAGGAGAGGAGGGTATGTTTTGGCACCCTCATGATGGAGCAGCGAACCCTGCTCCTGTAACTCCAATCGCTTCATGAGATGACCCAGAATGGAGAAGCCGGCGTCAGTGAGATGGGGCGTGGCAAGAGCGAGACGAATGACATCGAACAACGGTCCAACAGCGGCCTCGGGACAGTGACGATGCTTGATCTCCGCCTTGAGTTCTGTAAGCTGCTTGAGCTTGGTCTCCACAGGGATACCTGTGCCCCGCATGGAGGCCAGACTTTGTATCGCAAGACTATCCATTACGAGAGGTGTCGGAAATTAGAAAGTTGAGAATTACAACCAGTACAGTTGTTTTGACAATTGACAGCAACAAAGTCGCGCCTATTGCCGCCAACAGCGAGACAAACGCCCGCTTGTACAGTACTAGTGGTACGGCAATGCATGAATTCGAACAGGGGTTCTTGATCGTGCCTGAATAGTTTGGAATGCAGGTTCTCACAAGCTGTCCTTCCTCAAGGCAATGCGTCCGAACGTGGTGAATGCGATCAGTATGTCGAAAACGTCCATGTATATGTGCAATATGTAATTTAGGTCGAGTGGCGTCATTTCTTGCATCGTCCGTCTATGAAATAATTGCGCGCGTCAACGTTACGCTCCTTCATCATGTCCTTTCTGATCCCAATGTTCGACTTCGTCCTTACCTTGCACTTTCGATTGGCTCCCTTTCCCGGTCTCCGGCTCCGCTGTTTCGGCGTCTATATCAACACTTCTCAAATAGTCGTTCCACATGTCCCCAACCTTCCTGCCAAATAGGTTCTCCCAAAATACATGTTCCTCATATTTCTCAGCCTGCAATGCCTGATTGATCTTCCTCACGCTATCTATTCCCATTCTGTCTTCAATCCACTCTAGAAAGTACGCCGTGACTTGGTATCCAGCGTCCCAATTCTCTCCCCCTTTTTTCCAATGTGGCGGACTCAGTCCAGACTTCAGTCGGACAAAGTCCGCAATACCTTCGATCAACCCACCAGGTGCAGTACCAAGGCCATTCCACTGCCAACAATGGACCATCTCATGTACGAGGACTCCTTGTATTTCCGCACCAGATTGCCCAGGCTGCGGCAGCCGCCTCGAAACCTCGTGTATATAATTCAAGGAGAAGTGTATCTCCTTATGATCATCATCCGTATCTTTGCCGGTGGTGTACGCTACTCCATCCATGGAGCGAAGGATCAGGGTGACCGAACGGGTGGAAGGAATGTACTGATTCAACTTGGTCGGCCCATAGAGGGTCGAGAGAACAGCCCCGCTCGCTTTGGAAAGAGCATTGGTAGGATTGCTGTTGGCGAAGAAGACCTCGGCCCCAGGGTGACTGAGATCCTGCACTTTGAGGCGTAATCTAGGGGTTGGGAAGCTAGGTTTAGGATGCGGACGTAGTCGGTCCAGTGCTGCGCTCTCCAATTCCAGCTGGGCAATATCATCGCGGACCTTGTTGATAGCCTTGTCCAACTCCTCGGGATCGCTGGAGTGTCATCAAACACACAGTAGTACAGGAGTGTGCCAGTGTGCTTACTGGGCAACAGGTCCATCCCACTCTGCGTTCACTTGCGGAGCTAAGTAAGGCGAATGTTTAGGAATTGGGGAAGGAGTTGGTCCCACGGGTGCAGCGGACATGACGAGCGGAGTCGGAAGTGGCTTGGGAGTTGTTCGTGCTTTCAAATTTCTTCGAGTCATGGTATGATGAGTCAGTTGCACAAATGGCCATGTCGTAGATTTGAGTGGCGCTTCGTGTATCGCTTTAGCTGCTTAGAGCTACCCCTGCTGTCGATCAGGTCGTCAAGGGATATGATTAACCCCTGTAGCGAGGTACGAGCAGAGGTAGAATAGGCCCTAACTCCGTATCCAACAGATTCTGGCCTCTCGGCAAACAAGGTAGTCGCATATTGGAAGCTTCCCAGTCACACGACACCATATGGTATACCAGCGCCATGTTCCATTCCCTGACTATTCAGCTCCACCCTTGGCTCGTACAATATCAACAGAATCACCCACTGACCAGAAAGGAACGATCGCGCTGCTAGTACGGTAGGGCGCTCGAGCTTGCTATTGTTCGACAAGCATGGTCAGTAAGCGTTGAGTAAGCATTGGTGACTACTCCTACTGAATGCCCTAGGCTTCTCTTCTTCGCCAAATTGTTGCAGGGCCTCGCTCTCGCCATCCAGAGGCAGGCCTCGACCTTTGCTACGTCACAGATAACAGTACATCAGCTCCATTGCCCATATATTCCACAAATCTCAAATCACCTTCGTAGGCTGACGCTTTACCAGTCATTGCAACCTCTGGCCCCTCCTCGACATATCCTCAACGTGCCTATCGGAATCCTACAGATTCTCTTGTCAAATTTCTCGATCAGAAACATGACAAGAATTGGGCAATATGGGAGTTTCGCGCCGAAGGTACTGGCTATCCCGACAGTGAAGTATACGATCGCATACACCACTACCCATGGCCCGATCATCATCCTCCCCCGTTCTCATTGATACCGAATATCATGGCCAGCATGCGAGACTGGCTCAAAGATCCACAGTCAGGCAAAGAGAGAGTTATCGTAGTTCACTGTAAAGCAGGGAAGGGAAGAAGTGGTACCGTAGCTTGTAGCTATCTGATCAGTCAAGAGGGATGGACCGTCGAGGATGCACTCACGAGGTTTACCGCAAGGAGGATGAGGAATGGCTTTGGGAATGGTGTTAGCATACCGAGTCAACTCCGGTGGGTTGGATATGTGGAATATTGGTCGAAACATCAAAAGATCTATGTCGAACGCATGGTTGAGATTCTTGAAGTCCACGTCTGGGGAATGAGAGATGGGGTGAAAGTTTCCATCGATGGCTACGTTGAGGAGGGAAAGCTGATCAAGACATTCCACACTTTTGCCAAACACGAGAGGACGGTGATGGACAGTGCCGTAAAGAACGGACCAAGCGCTACAACCTTCTCTGACCACCTCAACCAAAAGCCCCTACCACTACATGAAAGCAAAACACAAGTGTCTAAAAATTCAAACACAGACGCAGCCGAGACCGCCTTAACATCGGAACCTGGGACCGTTGCTGCCATTTTCTGTCCAGCTCAACCAATCATCCTTCCAACCTCAGACGTTAACATTGATTTCGAACGTCGTAACAAAGCTGCGTATGGCTTCACGATGGTCACCTCCGTCGCACACGTCTGGTTTAACACATTTTTCGAATCACAACATTCCCCTACTACGTCACACGACTTGACGAAGCCAGTATCACATTCTTCAGATCCACCTATCAATAGCAGTATACCAGATAGTGGCGTTTTTGAAATAACATGGGAAGCTATGGATGGTATCAAAGGCTCAGCGCGCAAAGGAACACGGGCTCTTGATCGTCTAGCGGTTGTCTGGCGAGCAGTGCCAGAATCAAGAGAAGGCTTGAGTAACATCATTACGGAGCCTGCAATGGGAGAGCCAGTCCCAGAGTCGAAACCTGCAGATTGGACGAAAGCCAATCAAAAATCAAATTCTACTCTGGGTAAAGATTTGGGTATTCGAACTGATAGTCCATCTAGTGCGAATGTGAGCAGGGCCAGTAGTATGGTGGATGTTAACACCGTACCTTCACAAACACTGGATCTATCCGAAAGCAGCGCCCAAAGCCACATACCAGCCGACGAGGAGAAGACCGAGCGCTCGGGTCACACCTCCATCTCCGACGCCGAGCCCACGTCGCTGGGCCACACATCATCTAGTCCTGGTGGCAATGGGCCGACTGTCGAACTAGGACTATGGAAGGTGAACAGCCCTTCCCACAGCCCAGCAATGGCACCCCATAGGGCTGGTATCACGAATTATTTGAAGGCGATGAGTACTAGGGATCTAAAGACCGCGGAGGAGCATTGGCCAGGGCAAATCGTGAAGAATGATGAGCATAGAAGCTCCTAGCAGGATAGCGACGGCATGTCAGCGTGCATTGCCTAGTGTTTGAAATACACAGCTTTTTGGGGAGCTATCTACGCCAGACTTATAATAGAAGCATTGACCAAACTCTACAAGCTTGCGCGTGTTCAAAGGCTAATATCTTGTGACTGGAGATGGTTACTATCTTCATATGTACAAGTTAGGTACGTAAAGTAGAAGCTGAGACGCCGCCCAATGAAACCTGATTATGCAAATGGCTCTGCCTCCGGCACTACGGCCTTTAGTATCCCTGAACAGAGTACAGCATTGAGGAACACCCATCCACGTGTAAAGCCACTAGAGCCTCATCATACAACAACCTCCCCGCCATCAACCAACACAGGCTCCCATTCCTTTCCGGCTTCGGCCTGACTAGGTACCTTGACCTCTAGCGGACTATATAGATACCACCCCTTGAGCGCGGCAACAGCGGCCCGGATTCTTGCTTCATCCATGCTCCCTCCAGATCCCTCCCCAAGCTTATCCTTGCCCGCAAAGACCCCGACGACAAAGACTGGCGTCCGACTCTTCCGCCCAGTTTCGCTCAGCATGCGTGCTACAGGACTCTCGAATCCTTCCCTCGCGCAAAGTTTGGACAGGTCGCGGGTGGGTTGTCGAAACTCGAAGAGTTTGGAAACGTCAAGGTGCCGGGATAAGATGTGCGCCTTGAAGAAATTGTAGGCTGCTTTCTTGCCGGCGTGGAAGTATATGGCACCCATAAGCGCCCTCACAAATCGTGAACTGGCCATTTCGAGAGTGACGCCTCTATCTGCCTTGCGCTGCGCGTCCTCTTGTCGTAGCTCCGGCCTTTCTGCATTGTCTAGATCAGTGCGTCTGGTTTCGTCGCCAAAGTAGTCGTCGTAGACCGTCTTGCTACTCGCGCCTCTCCGCCAACCCTTTTGCTGCATCATTTCCGAACTCGGGCGAACCGTTAGGTCCTCAGTTACTTTGGGCAATTCTTTGAACTGTGTACCCGTGCCTGATACTGATGCATTCCCCGCTTCCTGACGCCGACATTGCAAGTATCCCGGGTCGACTTCGCCGCCAGGTGCGGCAGCAACCTCAACCCCCCATTCGCGCGTTATGGAGGCAAGGGTTTTGGGTCCAACGTAGGCCCACATGGCAGCAAACATTACTTCGGTAGGTAAGCGCGGATAACGGCAGAGGATTGCTTCGGATGTGTGAAATCCGAGGAGGTCAGCGCCGAGCGTCGAGAGGGAGGCATTATTAAAGTGGACATTGGCATCTGCGGAAGGATCGACAAGACACCGGGCAAGCGTCTCGAGAGGGAGACGTGGCGGTAGCATGAGACGCGCATGCAGAGCCGAAAGACGTGAGGATGTGTGGGCTCGTTCCGGGGGTGGGGATGGAAAGTGGCGGAGTATGGTTCTGGGGGCTGAAGGAGGATTGAGCAAAGCCCGGTCTGTCTCTTGTGATACCTCGAGGTCACCGTCTGTTTCGTCTTGCCATTGAACAGGAGCCGCGGCTACCGACTGCTTGCGAGGGAAGTTGAAAGGGAGTTGTGGTCGATGTCGATGTGGGTGTATGAAGCAGGATGGTCTCGTGCGTGATGAGAGGACTGAGCCGCTCCATAATAGGAGTCGCAGGCTTTTCATTAAGGCATATGATGTGATATTACAAGTACCTCCTCAATCCACCAGGACTTGCCGAAAGTTGTCGATGAGATGTTGGTCGTCCTGAATGGTCGATCATCAATCCTCCCCCGATGCCAAGGCCAACACCCCGGGCCAGGAACCACGCCGTCCACGCCCTGTCTCTCTCCCCCTTCACCTTTCGTTACTGGCGCCAACGCCAGCAACATGGAGAAGGATCACTCTATCAAGACCGTTCAGAGCAAGGGAGCTGCGATTTCTCAAGCTAGTGGAGGGAAGATACCGTGAGCCGACTATGCAGTCCCAATGGCTCTTTCCGTTGGAGAAAGTTCAACCTTTGTCCAGTGGCTAATGGCTCCGTAGGTATCCAAAGCATGTCTGGTCACCGGCGGGAGGATGGTATGCACAACCAGCAAACTGGAAGGCAAACACAGCGATCATGGGGCTTGTCGTCTTTGGCTTGACCGCGATAGCATTCAACATAAGTGCAGAGCGGGAGTTCAGACATAAGATGCCGGAGAAGGGAAGATTCTTTCCAAGTCGATAGTACGTATCCTGCAATCCTATTGTGCAGATTTGATCTGACCCTGCCACAATAGTTGGAGTAGACAGATCATAGAGCATGAGAGAGCTGAAGCGGCAAAGGAAGCAGCTGCCAAAAGCCAGCAATAAAAGGTGTCTCTACTTGATGACCGCAGAAGTCCGAAGTTACGGATTGCTCTAGTGATGTTGTGCTTCCGGATTGTCAATGATTCTTATTACTGTGTATGCGGTAACATAAGGATACGGCAGCTCAATCGTCTCGCAGTTCCTCGTGACTGACCTCCGTCACTCAGTCATCATCATTCTGTCAAAGAAACTCCATCCCTGTTGTGAGCATTGTTCTATTTATGCGCAGATGAGACAAATCGAGATCTCGGCTCAGAAACTGGGGCGGTCATTCCGACCTCGAACCTCTCTTTATGCTTCCATTGGACAGACTAGGAAGAGAGTTCGCTCAGCACATGATCTTGTCATCTTTTGTAAGCGCTCCTCGACTTGTTCGCCGTTCGATCTACAAATATACTTATCAGCCAATTTCCTTACAACGTTATATCGGAACGTGCCTTTTGACTTGAGTTCTAGCCCCACGAACGGAAACGGAACCCGAAATGGCACCTACAATTCCTTCCCATCTTCTCGAAGATAAGTCAGGTTCGGCACGCCAACCTGTTCTGTTGCAAAGCTGCCCGAGAGATATCCATGAATTGCTGCAGTCTCGAACTCCATGAACCCGAGATTCCCGATCTGATCATTCACTTGGGACACCTTGCCAATACAGAAACCTCCTATGAAGTCCTTACCAACCCCTGTGGCGCCGAAGATCTTCGCCACCTTATCTTGCGATGTTGCGAGCTCCTTGGGGGTGGCGTTTATTGGCGATTCATGATATGCGGGAAATTGCACAACCCGATTCATAGTTGCAACCAAGCAACCCGCCGCTCCAATCCTAGATGATTTCACATGCGGCATCCAGACATGCATAATTACTCATACAGGGTTTTTAAGTAGGGGGAAGAACAGTATGGCTTTCGAGGCTGCTATCCCGTCGTCGGGTGCGTCCAACTACATCTGGGATCTTAAGTCTTCCGCAGGCAAGATCATCCCTGCCGACACTTTTCTTGCTCTGATTAGACATAAATTGATGCCTTCCCGGGTTACGAGCCTGTCGACATATTACCAAATACAGGAGGTCTTGGACAGGACCTAGCACTGTACTTCGCTCAATAGTACTGTATATGTTCAAAGCTGCGGCCCCGTGAGAGATGTCGCACAACAAGAGTTCGCAAGACGGCAAGTATAGCGACTCGCTGTATCTCGAGGCTCGCTCTCAAAATACGCTTTCATGGGCTGCAGCGCCGTTAATAGGGTGCAAAATATGGGCAGAATCAGGAGAATATAGGATGGGTATTGCACTCATGCTACATCAGGTTCAGACACCAGAAGCTTTGTTCGCTCGAAGCGAACCAAAAACCGGAGTGAATCAAGTGAGAATCCAAATTCACCCGACGTATATAGCGCATGGCTTGTTGTCGAAGCCTAGAGCAAGCAACTGCTGAGCACCTCGGGTAGTGGAGCGTTCTCGGCGTTTCTCGAACGGCCGAATAGCGAAGCGAATTATGTTCATTCGGGGAGAAGATATCGACATCCTCGAATGCTTTGTAGAATCCATTGGTCGACAAGAGCCCTCCATGGGCGCCCACACGGATATGGGCTTGGAGAAGGAGAGATTTTCGGTATGACGTTCAGCAATGTCAATGATGGTAGTACCGGAATTCCAAGCCGATCTCTGTTCTGATCTCTACCCACCGTGTTCAACGGAGCCGACATATTTTCCCGAAGCACAAATCCGCAATGGTTGCGTCGTGAAAAAGCCAGGCACCCATCGTCGCATACGTACCAGCACCCCCCAGGACTTCCGTCGTCGGCGACCGAGAGTCAGAATAAAAGACATCATGGAAGAGCTCAATTAGAAAGCTCGGATCCTTTTAGAGAGCTTACCAATCATCAACATTCCCAAAGAAACAAAAGACATATCATACATCTAAACACCCGATGGCGTGTGACTCGTCGCAAAGACGAATCTCCTTGCTGATGCCAGAAGAAGGAATTTGGGGGTTGTGTAGCCAGAATTTGGGCAAACGTTGGCTTTGACTTACAGAGTATCACCTATGTCAACAGAGTTTTCTTTCAAGACTCGACCTAGGGCCAGATCTAGAGGCCTGCAGTATTACTATTGTCAAGGTGTGTAATGCGCCGAGTCTGTGACTGACGTTTCTCTGGTCGCCTGTCGAACTCTCCGACGAGGACTAAAGTAGAGTTGGCCATACATAGTAGTACTGTAGCCTTACCCGCCGACGCATACTAGTACTATTACTAAAGTAAAGTATCCATATGGTATCCGGCACGGTAGATATTAGCGTCTTGGCAATGCTGGGTGGTGAATGTGTGGCCTGACCAATAGAAGCCCTGTCGCGCTAACATTGATCTACCTTGAGACGGTGGTATTGGCATTGACGACGCTCATAGCTTTGGTGAAAATCTGTCTTGCAGTGATCAGTCACGTAACAGAAGAATTGAACACAATCGAACTATAAGTCGGCTACTGGCCTCTACACTTCGGCCTTCCCTTCGATTCGTTTTGATCTTACCCCTATCATGTCTCAAATGAACAGTCTCAGTGAGTGCGCCTCTGCATGTACCCATGAATCCTAGCTAATGCCCTTACCGCAGCTACCCTCATCAAACGGTATGCCCATCACCGACCCTACTGCCCTGCAAGAACCCGCGATTACCCAATTCCCGGGGCGCTCCCAGGCATTGTGGTCCCTGGACCATACATCCACCTGTCCTTGCAATGGCCCCAAAGTTGCCCAACAAATTTGCTCTAACGATACTCGGCAGGCTCGAAGCTGCCACTTCGCGGCTGGAGGATATGGTCCCCAACATCGGCGACTCTTCTCCTTCTACAAACGGCATCCAGTCAACCCGCGGTCAAGGTATGACAGCAGCTGAGGGGATGGATCAGTCTAGAGTGATTCCTCCAACGCCCCAAAAACACCTGGAGACATTGCCACCAGTAATCGACGACTTCGACAGTATCATTAATGGGGAAGTTAAGACTTTCGTCAACATGAGTGAGGAGATTGGAGGCTTGGTGGCCGAACAGGTACATTTGGCTGAGCAGGGCATGCTTGAGGATCTAGTGTTAGGTCAATGCTGACCTATGCGCGTCTAGTCTGCTGCTGTCCTGCGAGCTTTTGCCGCTGAGCGCAAGTTTCTGATTATTACGACTAAAGCCAAGAAACCAGATATCCAGTCACAAGGTTACATGGAAGTTTTGAAAGAGCTCCAGTCTATGATGGGCGCAGTAAATGATATTCGAGAAGCGAACCGGGCGTCGCCACTGTTCACACACCTAACCACCGTCTCTGAGGGCATTAGTGTACTTGGTTGGGTTACCATTGAACCGAAGCCGGCGGACTACGTTACCGAAGTCTTGAGCAGCGCTCAATTCTACGGCAACCGAACCATCAAGGAATACAAGGAAAAGTCAATCTCTGGCTTCGTAGCGGTCTTCAATCGTGTACTAATATCTGGGACAGGGATCGTAAACATGTCGAATGGGTCAATGCATTCTACAACATCTTCAAATCTCTGACCGCCTACGTGAAACAGCATTACCTGTCTGGCGTGACTTGGAACAATCAGAACGGAATCGACTCTCTGGAAGCCCTTCGACAAGTTCAATCTGGTCAGACTCCCCAATCTCCTCAGCCAAGGTCGATATCAGGACCTCCGCCACCTCCTCCTCTACCCTCCTTCGACGGCCCACCACTTCCTCCGCCGATGGCGCCGAGTAGTAGTGCCCCCGGATCCGCCTCTTCAGATATGGGCGCCGTCTTTGGCCAAATTTCTCGTGGCTCCGACATTACCTCGGGGCTTCGCAAGGTGGATAAGTCGGAGATGACTCACAAAAATCCCTCTCTCCGGGCGTCTGCGCCAATCCCTTCCGCTCCCAGTCGGTCATCATCGCAGACATCCTCACGGGGCAAATCACCAATGCCCAATAAGAAGCCTAAACCAGAGAGCATGCGGACGAAGAAGCCACCGCGCAAGGACCTTGATGGCAATAAATGGCTCATTGAGAATTACGATAATCCGGGCCAATTGTTAGAAGTCGACGCGGCAATCAGCCACTCCATCCTCATCTCCCGCTGCACCAAGACCACCATCCGTGTCATTGGCAAGGCAAATGCGATTTCATTAGACAATTGCACGCAGTGCTCCCTTGTCATCGATAGCCTCATTAGTGCTGTTGATGTCATCCAGAGCTCTAGATTCGAGATGCAGGTATTGGGCATGCTGCCAACGATTATGCTGGACCAGGTTGACGACGCAGCTATCTATTTAAGCAAGTCCAGTCTGGCGACGGAGATCTTCACGAGTAAGTGTACCGGTATCAATGTCAACTTACCGGGCCAAAGCGAGGACGACGACTATACAGAGAAGCCTTTGCCCGAGCAGCTCAAAAGCCAGGTTATCAATGGGGTACTGATCACGGAGATTGTGGAGCATGCAGGGTAAGTGTCGTGTGATCAGATGTAAAGGAAGACTGTCAACAGAGAGAGCGGAAGCGGCTGTAATGCAGCATACAAATTGTATTGTACCTAGGGGTCGCATTAGGAATGAGCATAGCATTCACAGATTTCGAGACAACTGCCTTAGTCCAATGTAATGCTGGTACCAATATCGAGGCTGTGCCGAAAAACAGGTAAAAGTCGTTCATTTGTTTGGCCTAGGTATGCATTCCTAGCTACTGAAAGTGGCCTGGAGGACTTGTACAACAAGGGCCCTTTCGCCTTCTATGCACGCACGTCTGTACTGATCATTTGTCCGAAGTCCGCCATGCCTAGAACATGAAGTCTCAGAGTTGTGATTATTGTTATCATAGCAACTCAGTTGACCGAGGCTATCATGATTCTCCGTCTTTCGTATCGATCTTTTTGGCGCTTCCCTGCCCTTCTGGATCGTCAGCCTCTCCACGAGCACGCTTCTTCGACCCTTGGTTAGTGGACGCTGACTCTCCGGTGGTAGCTGACACTGTTGGAGGAGGCGCCATGCTGGTATCGGCAGACTTGTTGCTGTTTCTTTCCGATATAGACACATCTTCCTGGAACTCGGGGGAAACCTGCTCTTTCTTTGGTGTTTCTGCTGGCGTGTCGGTGCTTGGACTGACTTGATCGCCAGGTTCGGGGGTTGTAGTCCTTATTGTAGGCACTCCGCTAGGAGGCCGTTAGAGAAAATCGAACATAGGAGAACGAATCAGGACAAACCGCTCATCTCTATCTATTCGGTCATCGTTCCTCTCTCGCTGTCCCCGATCGCCCCGACCGCCCCGACCTCCTTGTCCTGAGCTCCCGAAGCCTCTGTGCTTTCCACCTTTGCTGTCTTCGAAGCCGGACCTTTGGTCTTCATCTCGACGCGTTCTCCAGTCGCGGTTATCCTTGTCGCCGCCTCGCCCACCTTGATCATAGTCAGGGCTATCTCGACGGTCCTTGTCCTGGCTTTTATACTGGTACCCTTTCCGGTCATCTTGTCCGTTGGGTCGGACTTTGCCTGCTTTGATGTCGTCGACTTTGTCATCGCAGTAATGCTTCTTGCTTTTGATTTCCAACTCCTTTCCCTGCCATTTTGGCTGAGGGTCCAGTGCAAGAAACGATTTCTGCGTAGTCTCGGAGTCGAATTCCACGAATACGCTCCCCTTGAACGTTTGTTCGGGATATAGTCGTCGTAGACGTACAGAGTTGGTTGAGCCGTACTTTGCGAAGAAGGCTTCAATATCGAATTGAGTGCTTGGTCCTTCGTCTCCGAAACCTTTAGCATAGATACTTCGTGCCATGCTTTTGTCTTCCTGTACTTTTTGGATCTCCACCATGGGCTTGCCGACCAAGCCTTCGGGAAGTGCCTCCTTTCGCTGAATGCAAGTATCGTTTTCCACCAAATTGAGAGTGGTGCTCTCTTTTAATGCGTCAACAATGGCGGAGAGGGGTTGGAAGTGCCGCATACGCTTGAATGAGTGGATGACGCTAATGGGAACGGGCAGATTTTCATGGCCTTCGACTTTGGTGAAGAGGAACTTATCCTGTAGGAGGTTGGAGTCGGAGAAGTAAAATTCAACCTTAAGTCATTAGATTTGTGTGGATGCTTGACATATCAGTACATCTTACCTGTTTGCGAATAGCAACAGGGTCGCTGCTCTCTTGTTGAGAAGTGAGGTCAGACTTGATGTTCTTCTTGTACTGTGCTCGACCATGCTTGTTGCCATACTTGTATGGTTTCCGGTCATTTTGACTGTCAAACTTGCGAGGTCTATCGTTCCACGTCTGACCTTCGCGAACACGTTGTGAAAACTTATCATCGCTAGCCGCTTTATTTTCAGGGCCGTTTGACTTCTTTGATTCTTTTTGCACTGAGTCGCCTCCATTTGTTGTATCTTTCGTGCCATTGGCGTGAGCCTCGACCTCTTGCTTGGCCTCGCTGATCATGTCACCAACCACATCCTGAGTCTGATCGACGGTCGTAACGCCTCCTTTGTCTTTATTGAGATGGTCGATAGTCTTCTCGACCTCCATTATAAAAGTTTATGGAATGAAAACTGCGTTTTGAGTAAAGTCAGTCTCGTCAATGGCTGCTGAGGGAATGAGGCCTTGGCCGCAACTTCGAGCGTCGGAATTATTAGGCCGAGCTCATGCTTTCGAAGATGTTTATGTTGTACTAGAACACAAGATACCACGTGAAAAGTGGGCGTTGGTTGATAAACTGGGTTTAAATCAATTCTCTCCAGCGATAGAGGTTTTTGCAATTGACGGAACGAGTCGAAAGCTCTGATTGGAAGCTACCGCAACAACGACATTTGCAAGTCTCAACAGAAAGCAGCGTCATATCATTTACTGGGTAGAATCACTATACCTTTTTTTTTATCGGGAATGGCACATGAACTGGCTGATATGGCTTCAGAAGGTCTGTGGGATGCGGGGAAGATCCTCCGATCAGTCCGAGAAAAGACTGTATATGGAAGAGAGTATCTTCTAATGAGATCACAATTAGAGATATTAGTGATAGATTGCGCTTCACAGTCCAACCACTAAATTTGTCTTGTCCTAAGAAATGAGGGTTGCGAAAAGTTCCAACACGAATCAGAGATCAAAAAAGTCATGATAAGTGGGAGCTCCCGAGGGTCGGTGTCAAAAGTCGTGGCTGACTGTATCCCCTAAAACTGGGAGAAAGTCGGCCACGACTTTTGACACCCACCCTCGTCCCTCGGCTCCAAGCTTCGGGGAAACTCTCCCGAGCTAGGGCTAGGGCAATGATCTCGCCGAAACAAACGTGAAAAGGATATTGGCTGGCGCAATCATCATCTATTTGGCCATTTAACAATGCGCAAAAGGTTTCATGGACTGAAACGACTGGTATGTATCGACTCGTAGTATTGAGAAACCATGCATCGGCAGATACTAATATCTCTTCCAGAAAATCCGCCAGTCATGGAATAAGTACAACCTCTACAATCTTGCCCGGGCAGAAGCTCCCAAAATCTCAGAGAGGACCTTCTTCCAGCAGAAATGGACTGCAAAGTCATTAACGAGGGCATACCATGGGGAAACCATCCGCGAGAAGAAGTGGACGAGAATGTTCAGAAGGACAATCAAATCTGTCGTGCCCATGGACTTCAAATATCTAGCTGAAAGGGATGGATCAGAGCAAGCTGCTGGAAGAGGATCAGGCCTCGAGCCCCCGCCTGACCAGAAGCCCAAGCCATATCCAAGGACCCCATATCTAAATATGACATATGCGCCAGCAGAGAGGAGGTTAGACACTGCCATATTCAGGGCACTATTCGCTAGTAGCACACGGCAGGCTAGGCAATTCGTCGTCCATGGCTATGTAAAAGTGAATGCCAAGCAGGTAGTTGATGAGCCCGTGTAAAGCGAGACGAATAGTACACGGCTGACATTGATTCCTTCCAGATGATATATCCAGGCTATCAACTGAATCCGGGCGACATGTTCCAGGTTGACCTAGATCGAGTTCTCTTTGCCACAGGAGCACCCAAAGACAGTTCCGAGCGCCGCGCAGGACGAAAATTGCGACGAAAAGCGTCTAAAAGACAGTCCCAGGGCGATGTTGAACCAGCCGAGCCCCCAAAGCCCAAACCGCCTCCACCATCTGAATCCACCGGTTTCGGCAAAACGCCCAAAGACACTCTTAAAGAAATGCTCGCGCAGGCGAAAGAACTTCTCTCGAATTCTTCAGAGTCGCTGCCCGCAAAACGAAAACAAGACCTGCGGGCTTTCCAAAGAACAGTGAAACGCACCCTTTCCCGCCCAGATACTCTCACTACTTCCTCCCTCGACAAACAACTAGAAGAGATCACAGCCCGTATCACGGCTGCCCCTTCACTGCCTCCGGTTTCACCTACATTAGCGTCAGATATACCGACACTTTCTACTCCCGCGCTCCAAGCGGAAGCCTCAACACTCTCGCCTGACCAGCTCAGGATTCTACGTAACGCGCTCCAAGAGGCGCGGGAGAACCCTGTAGACGCATCAAAACCATATGCCACACCTTGGAGGCCAAGGCAGTGGATGTCAGCCTTTGCCTTTGTTCCGAGATATCTTGAGGTGCATCAGAAGGTTTGCAGTGCCGTCTACGTCCGGCATCCAGTTTCTAGACCAGGATTAGCAGAGGTGCCAACACCGTATGGACTAGAGGTAAATTCGTTGGCGCATAATTGGTACCTCAGAAGGAGATAAGCGTTGTATGATGCAAGCAGAGGTTGCATTGCATCAAAGGATGGTGCAACTATACGAACATATCACTTTACCATAGGTTAAAATACATAGCGAGCCATAGGGGTATATCGTATCATGCTTTTCCGAAATGCCTGTCTACGCAAAAACGGTCGAGAACACCGCCCCAGCGACGAAGAGAGAATTGTTCTACATCCTCTTTCACGTGTACTCGGTAAGGCAAAAGCTACGCCTCTTCGATATGATCATTGTCCGTCGTCGTTGTTTGCTATCTATCGATCTCATTTGTCGGAACCCGATACGTAAAGATCGTATGTCCCTAAGCCTGCAATAGAAGCAACAGCCTCACCTGGCATTAATGATCATCGTCACCCTCCTTATTGTTCAGATCACGTTCTAGGCAAATCCGATTAGCAACAAGCAGAAAGCCCAGAGGTACGACTTTTATCGAATAGGATTTCCGTCTCATGCCAACATAGCATGACGCATTCTGCGGTGATGCCTCACGGAGGCGCGTGTCGACCTGTGGTGAACAATCCAGGTCACGCCAGATTCTTCACAGCACAACCGGGAAGGGAAAGTTATCGAGCAAAAAGGAGGTAGTTTCTAAGATGCATCAGGGGCTCCTTCCCCAGACCCAGAAACACGGATATCAATAAGGCCAAGATATTGGCTATCTCGGATACAAAGCGCGGGATGATCTGAATACCGGCCACGGCCATTCATCGGCTCCTGTTCAATTCCTTCTCGGCCTCTTCCGCGCCCCCTTGCCAGTACTCTCGGACGAGTGTTTGTAATCTCAACCTGGACAAACCCTTAACCTTCGAAGTACTTTCAAGATTCCAGACTCTCCTATCGCTTTGCTCGCATCCCCTTCTCGCCAATGCCAGGATAGTCCCATCCCTAGGCCACCAATTGAGTGAGCTCATTTCTTCGAAGTAGCGCCATCCGTCCTCGAGCCTGGCTTCGCTGTTCAAACACACAAGTATCAGTCTATCGTATGTCAGTTTATCCGGAGTGATCTTCAGGGCCGCCATCTCTGAGGCAAGAAACATGGCTAAGTCTTTTCTTGCCGCTTGAGCACAGCCCCGGAAAAGGATATTGAAAGTTGCCGTGTCCGGCTGTAGATTGGATGTAATGCTGTGTAGGGTTTTGTACAAATTAAGGGCGGACGGGAGGTCCCGGTGCAGGATACTTGCCTGCATCACAACATTCACGGCCTGTATAGGAATCTGCCGGTCTTGTTCGTGCAGATCTTTCAGCATCGTAATGGCTTTCGCAGGGCGGTTTGGCGCTTGGCGCAAGTGGGCGTATATTGATCGAGTCGACGCCTCTGTGGGTGGCTGACCAGCAGCGGTCATGATGGTAAGGAGGTTTAACGCTGTTGGAAGATCATTGTCGGCCATGTAAGTATCTAGTAGGGCTTCATAGTGGTGGAGCTGGATGGGATTGCCCGAACGGCGACCAAGAATACGAAGGACGGATGTTGCCAAGTATGTATCGCCATGGCGGGCCGCAGTGCTGAGAATATTGATACAGAAGCCTGCTGGAGGGTTAAGGTAAAATGTCTCAACCCTAGCACGGTATGCAAAGAGGGTAGCGGCGTGGTGGAGAGCACGGGACGCGGTATCGAGGAGGTGATACCAGAGTGTTGCGGATATGGTGAGTTCGCCATCTGAGACACGGTATTCCATTAATATGAGAGCCGAATCAAACTCTTCAGCAGAGCAAAGTGTATAGATCATCATGTCGTATAACCAGGATTGGATTCTGGTCCCCTCCTTTCGCATTTGCTTCAATGTGTCCAATGCAAGCTCGAGCTGGCGGTCTCTGATCAAACCAGCGACGACGTCGTGCGAGCCATCTCTTGTTAAGGTGAACCACCGTTGACGTAGCTCGTCAAGTATGTGGTGTCGCAACAGGTAGTCTGGATGTACAGCCAGGACCTGGAAGCTGTTAGTTGAAGCTTTAATTTTGTATGAATTAGACGTCTGCTACTTTTAAAACAGCATGGTAGGTAGCTGAGTTTGGGGTGAATCCTTCATTGGCCATCTCTTCCAATAGGTTCGAAACTTCAGATGCTGAGCCATATTCGTGGTCCACATTGGCGAGCAGCAGGGCATCGTATAGTCTTACATTCGGCTTCTCACCGCGCTCAGTCAACAGGATGTTGACGCACACCTGTATCTGAGAGTGATTTCCCCCTAAAGCTATCTGGCGCAGCTTTTGATAGACGGTCTGGATGTCGAGCTCTCTCATAAAGCCTTGGTCGCGCAATTCGAGTGCACTGGATACGGCTCTTTGATGAATGTATTTCCGGGCAAAGACATAAGCTCCTGGGGCGTTGTATCGTAGAGCCGCTCGAGGAATCGTTGTGAAGATCCGCATATCGTTTCGGAGCTGAAAATTGAGACATTGCTTGGAGGCCGGTCTGGAGGCTACAGAGAAAGCTAACAGCTTGTGAACATGCGACGAAGGACACAGGTAGTTCCATAGTCCGTCAATGACTTGTTTCACCACTGGCATTGACTTGGGTGGAATGTCCTATAAAGCATCCGGCAAGTCAGTGTACCTAAATCGTACTAGCCCCTTGATTCGCGCGCTCACTATTCCACCTCACTACCATAGTATTGCACCTCACTATTGCACCTCACTATTCCACCACACTATTCCACCACACCTCTTTCATGCTCTTATCTTGTCACGATGTAGTATATTCGTACATACAGGCATGTTGGGATGGTGGATGATGTGATGAGAACATAACGTGTCAGATACAAATCACAATCTGCACGTACGAAGGCTCTTTCCATTATTATTGCTGTGGATGACAACTACAGCACTAAGTTTGTCTTGTTACACCAAATCAGCATAAGTGAGATAAGAATTTCATGCCTGGAAAGGTCACAACATGCCTCTTTCGGGTCAAGTTAACAAGCAATCCTGTCTTGCAGGAGCTGCAAAGCCAAGCAATCTTCCCAAGAGCCTGAACACTTTTCAACAGTGAGCTTGTGCACCTGGTCCACTAGTGTATCACTCGCATCCGTCGCTTTTTCATACAAAGCTCTATTAAGTTGACGCTCTTCCGACCCTAAAGAAGCTCCACTTCCTCTGAAATTATTATCTTCAAGACTATGAAGTATATCCGTGTTTGCGAACAAAACGCAAACGTGTAGTCTACATGAGTACAATGGCTTTGAGTATTCGATTTAGCGGCCTGGACTTGTCTCTTCCTTGCTGACGTTAGCGATGAGAACTCATACTCTTGTAAGGTGTTTCCCACATCAATGTGCGAGTGAAGTCGTATAATTTCCTTTTGGCATAATGTTCCAGTTCTTCCGTGCCTACACTATGTAAATCATCATCTTTCGTTCGCACAAGGACTCCTTCCTGGGCTGATCTGGTTTGTGTACGCTACATCCGGATGATCTGAGGATATCCCCGAGGATGCTCGAGGCAATCCTGAGGAACTCTTGCTCAAGAATACCACACCACGACAAGATCTGGCTTTGAAGAGATTGCGTAGCTTAATATTTTGGGAGCAACCTACGATTTTGTATCAAATGCACAACATGACGCTCTAGTATCAACATATCTTTCCAATTTCCAATGTTTAGATAATTGGCTCTGGATGAATAGCTCTGCTAATCCAACGTTACCCTTACCTGATTTCCCGGCCCAAATTAGTCAAAGATATGTTCGCTATCCAGCAAGTTCAATCTACAGCATACCCAGATTCAATGTCGTGCAAATGCTCCTGCGGTATTTCTATGCCAAAAGGCTGGGCGCGTGGCATTAAGTACTTTAGGCACTATTCATTGTTCCCGACGTCTATGATCTAGTTCGAAATACAATGATGGTAAGATAGATATCGCAGCCCCAGTCAAACGTTCACGTTCGGTATGTTATGTATGAATTCGATCACTACCCCATTTAGCCCGAATGCGAGTCGACTAGACATGTTCCAGTACTAAGATTCACACCAAAGTTCACGCAAGCCAAATTCAAGCAATTTTTGAGGGATCACTGGCCCATGCATTTACTGGTTGGCAGAACGTTCAATGAAAATTGGTCCCTACGACAACAAGAACAACCCCTTGAGTCTTGTCTAGGTACACTTGCAGGCTGAAAAAACAGATTTTCTCACCCTAATGATCCTCGTAGCGGCGGAAGCGTGTTCGCCGTCCTTATCGAACCCTGGCATTCATCCCAGCAATTTGACGCCGCGGCGCGCAGAATCGCCGTTGTCATTGCGGATATTGAGCGAAGATATTGCAATTGGAGTTCCCGTGGTACTCAAAATTCGAATATCTCTTGGTAGAACTCCTGACGAAAGAAGTTGTTGCATAGCGGCTGCAGTCTCGACTGTGTCCCAGTGTCTGGGTTAGTGTCCCTGTAGACCTGAATGGTGATGCTCTATCGAGCAAGCACATGGCCAACAATGGTAGTGCCCGGAACATTCAACCCCTCCCCCTGCCTCTTCCTCGAGCTCCGCTCCTTCCTCCACCCCTTCCTCTGTCTCCTCTCGCGCCATGGTCGCCGCGCAGAACACCACCACCCCGGCCTCGACTGGCGGGTTGGTTCTGTTGCTGATCTTTGACCAGATCCACGATCTCATCTGGAACACGCAGATATTTAATCTGCGACCACGGTCAATTGGTGTCACCGCAATCGCTTTGATCCGGAATTGCGAACATTGTTACCCCTCACATAAACCTCTGGTAGCCTAAAGAATTTGTCGCCTTCTGGGCTTGTTTGCACGACTTCTTTGAGGGTAAGATTCATCCACGTATCGCAACTGATGAGGTGCCCGTTGAGTGTCTCCCCATTTTTTAGTTCCACAAGCATTGGGTGGCCTTGGGCTGCGTTCAAGAGTCCGAGTGGCAGCTAGATAATTCGTAAATTTCCCGCAAAGCACATAGATTTGACGATACTTTACCATGATCACGCTCCACAAGAAGCTGTTTGCAAACTGTTGGTGAATGGGAAGTCGAGAAGTGCGATTGATGCCCGTTCAGGCTAGGTATATCTAAGATTGCCGCTAGTTCTACAGTAGCGCGCGGACTTCGGAAATGCTCAGCCCTGAAAGACATGTCACAGGCAGCAGCGCTCCTCATGTCTTGTCACCATATGAGTGCGATAAACGACTGAGGTCAAAAACGACTTCGAGTCGCCGAGGGACTCAGAATGCGCTGCTTCTTCAGGGTAGCAGCCTTGCTGTCCGCTACCCGTGCCTTAACTTTTGTCATACCTGATTCAGTATCCTTGAGGACCCACCCATCCGACGCCATCATCGAGTACCGTAAGCATCAAATATTGCGCAATTAAACTCGGATCAGGCTAAAATTTGCTAAATATGATCAGTTCCTGGTGAAGCTTCTTTGAAGTTCGACATCACTTCTGTTGGGACGAGTGAAAGATATCCTGTACAGTGGACACTTTAATCGCGTTATTGCGGTCTTTACTAAGAACGTGTAGACGATTGTTTTTCAGATTGAAGGTACTCAGAAGGCTTGCGGCGAGAGCAATGTTCAACTCAACGGGCTCAACCTCGACTCTCAGTGGAATGGCACCAATGCCCATGGCCAGGGCTACCTCGACATCTATGGTGGAAAAGAAGCCCAATGGCACATTAGCTGCCTGTTTGATACAGTCCCGGCCGATCGAAGCAATTCTCAGGGGGCGGACGTGATACATGTTCTCAGCCTGGTGTTAGGTCCCTCGGCCGACGAATCTCAACTTGGATTTACCATCTCATACAAACAAATGGTCTCGCCGGCGATCCTACGCTTCAGACCAAAGTACTACCAGCTTGGCGTCATTAGTCGCCCTGGAGTCGCCGACAGATGGCGGACACCCTCTGTAGAATTTGACCCAGAGATCGCGGAGAAGGCCCAGAAGAACGGCCACCCTGTAGCGTTCGGATTGATTGGTCAGGGTCAGAAAAGCCTCGGTTCATATTTGAAAGCATTGAAGGGCTCACTGGCAAGTGAAGTCAATAAGGCTGTCAAGAAGTTTTGTCCCAAGCATGGAGAAGACTCGAAAGTCCAGGCCATCGCTATTAGCCCGGACAGACTGCTTAAACCAGCACTAATTCCCATTAATGAGATCAATGACCACACGACAACTACGGCCGAAGCCCATGACTCCACAAATACCGTTCCCAACCATTCCGCAGCGGAAACTCGGTCACTAACGTACCTTGAAACGTTCAATCCTTCCACGACGTCCTCAACCACACCTTCTCTTCTATACCAATCTAGCCAACAAAGCCATACACTGAAAATTTTTGGCGTGGTGCTGATCTTGAGTTCCTTGTTCGCATGGATCTGCCTACGGTGTAGAGACCCTCGCCGTCGTGCCGAATGTCTGGCTCGTCGAGAAGAGCGACGAAACAGAAAGCTTTACCGCCGAGCTGCACGGCAGCACAAGGTAAGAATGTGGTTTTGGAACCTTCGTATGAAGTACGGCCTTGCCCCCAATGAAGTTCTTAGTTGGGACGAGAAGAGAATTAGAGTCAATCAGCAAGAGAACGTGATGGACCGCGTCATGACAGATGATATCCGCGCGCTCAGGAACGCACATAGAGTCATAAGTAACATCACGGCCGCCGAAGAAGGCAGGAACAGTTTTGCATACGTACCCGAAGGATCCGAGCGCAGGAGGAGCGTTTCTACGCTCCCTGGCTATGAAAGCGAGGGAAGTCAGCCACCCAACTATGACGACGTCGGCGGTAGTCTTGAAGGCGCCACCGTGGTTGATGGCCTCTGGTACACCCCAGCCGAGACCGAATTCAGGAGCGTCAGCAGCGTCATTTCTACTAGTCCCCGGATCAGTCGGGATGGCACAAATAGTGATTTCGATGAGAAGTTTGAGCCCATCTCCTTAGAAACGACTGGGCCTGCTGATGCGGTCTTTTGATTTTTCTCGTAGGAATGAGTCTGATTCTCCTGGAACATAGGCGCTGGGCAGGCTCTCGTGCAGCGAATGTAAAGTATGTGGCGCGATTTGGAAAGGCGTGGAAACAAATGCATTGCCAAAATTATTGCGCTCCTACACTGCCACTGATTGAAGACATACATATGCATTTCATAATTAGGCCAAATGAGCAGCAATCAATCGATATTCATGGATGATCATCCACGGGCCTTTTGTTTCACGCGATTTTGCCATCAAATTTACTGAAAGAAGCGTTAAGAGTGCAGAGAATGTCTTTACCAAGCCTGCGTGCCTGCCTAACACAACGACCGTCCCGATGCCGCAATGCTCTGATGTTCCTTAAACAGACTAGTGCATCAACATGGAGAGCTTGCATAGCACTTCTGAAACAGCATGCTCTTCTACCGCTCCAAAACCTACAGATGTTTGGATAACCTTACCCGCAACAGCTTCCGGCTGTCTTCGAGCTCCACCCCACGTAGCTCTAGCCCCGCAGCATTATCGAAACACCGTGATCTTCCAACGGTCCTGCACCATCCGCAGTCGGCCGCCCTTTCACCAACCTCAACAGTTCATGTTGGTACCTCATACGAGTATTTATGCGCCCATACACTACCCCGTTTGGGCTTCGCGAATCTGACTCGCACTGGTGGGCGTTCGGACCGCGGCATCGATCTACTAGGTCATTGGAAACCACCTTCTCTATCTTCTACTTCTGGAGGTCTACCTGTGATTGTCCAATGCAAAGCCACAGCTCGCAAACCTGGACCAGAAATGATACGTGAGCTCGAAGGAGCTATAGCTGGCGCACCGAGAGAATGGCGAGACGATGATACGATAGGGGTACTTTCTGCGAAGAGAGAATTCACGGATGGTGTGAGGCAGGCTGTCAAGAGATCTAGCCGCGGTATTGTTTGGGTCATGATTGAAGATGTGAATGAAGAGAGGGAGGGTTTAGCGGGAAAGGGTATCGGGGGAAGGGTGAAGCAGATCCTGTGGAATGAGCGAGTGGGTACGATCATCGGAGAACGGGTGGGCGCTGGGCTGAGATACGTGATGGGGAAAAGGGGAATCGAAAAAGAGGTGTGTCTAACATTGGACGGGAGGGTGTGGGAACCGAACATCACCATCCAAGAATCTTGAGGCCCCAGATCGCCGGATCCGGTGACTTAATACTCAGCAGCCCTGATACGTTGTTGCGCGAAAGCTACTTCAGTTCGGACGAGCCACGACTACGGCTCAGTCGCATGCAGATCTCGTTCAAGAAGTTGAACAATGGCTACAGAAAGCACATTGCTCTACCATATGGATTCTGCCAAGCCTAAGCCTCTCCACCATGGCTTGCAATGTCTGATAGCAAGCATCCCAATTCACATCTAGACGTTCAGTCTTTTGTGCATCATGAGAAAGAACCAGGCTTGGCCCGTGTGTTTGGGTTCGCCCTTCTCTCACCTGTCTAAGTGGTGACATTGGCTCAAGCAGACTCGAGTTTCGCGGCTCTAATGACCCTAGTCCTGGTTTAGTGAGGATGAGATCGGCTGGCACAAGAGTGCTGGAGCCACTTTAGGACTGGCCTCATGATTCTGTTTGAAGTTTCGCCTCTCGAGTAATGGTTTTAGAGTTACCTAGCGGCAAGACACCCCCATAGTGAGTGGATATGACTGATGATTTCTGGAGGTAGCCTTCTTTGATCATCTTTAATTACAGCCAAGCATGAATATAAATTCATTATTTGGTCCAAAAGTATCGCTGGTGGGGCCTCGCGCAGAGCCAGCGATCACTCCCGGGCCGAGTCATGTGCCTGTTCTGGCAGACCCTCGTACGATCTAAGATGAATCGTCGAGACTCATGCAATGATTTACTCTTAGCTCAGGCTCCACGTCCCTTATCTCTCTCATTTCGCACCTTCAATTTTCCTACGAAATCGTGACGAATACTCCACAGACTGACTGCTACGCCAGCCAAGCTGGCCCCCAGTGTGACCCAATATGCACTTTGATAGCAGTACAGACCGTCTCTGCAGTCTCTTTGTCCGTCAGGCAGGATTATTGAATGTCTATCGTAGATGTGCCCATAGATGAGGTTGAAGATGTTACCGAAAACGATAGGTGCCAACGTCATACAGCCCCAATTCTGGCTCAGGCCTTGGACGCCAAAAGTCTCGGCAACAAGAGCTGGATAGACGCCGAAGAGGAAGCCGTAGGCCAAGCCTGTAAGTCCAGAGACAAACCCAAGGACATGGGGATTTTCAGTGCGGGCACCGCAAATTTGCGCAGCGAGAAAGATGCAGCTGGAGATGAAAAGGCACCAGAAGCGCGACATTCCGAGCTTTCTTACTATGATGTCCGAGCCAATGCCTGAAAAGATATGTAAGCGGTGGCAGACCGTGGAGTGAAGGTCATACATACCGCTTGTGAGTCG
>JAABUK010001795.1_pt1 | contig 40164 bp, 35 predicted proteins | sample 5559141 | NCBI WGS metagenome assembly JAABUK01 (sample SAMN10711869, study PRJNA513367) | rock metagenome | isolation source: Antarctica rocks | place: Antarctica: Victoria Land, Pudding Butte nord | collected 2016-01-03 | reverse complement strand
AATTCATATGTTTTATCAGAATCAGACATCTTGCAATATATTTTATTGATAATGCAACAAGATAATGCAAACAACGAGAAGAGAAATAAATTCATTTGTTTCACGTAAGTCTTTCAAATATAATGACATAATAGATTCAAAAATAGTAAATCTTGACATTTGATGTCATTTTCGATTTCTTGATGAGTTGAGTCGAGAACTCGAATCGAGTATCAACTCAAGATTGATATCAGGTCGAGTCAGAATGTTGAAACTGAGTATTCAAGTTGAGTCAGAAGATTGATATCAAGTACTCAAGTCGAGTCAGAAGATTGATATCAAAACTCGACTTGATGATCACTTTAGATCAACATAAGAATCAATGCATCTCAGTTCAAGCAGAATAAGATTGAAGTTATTGTAGCAATTGAGCTAGTCAAGATCTACATTGAAGTCGAGATATATGTCAAGAACATCGTCATTCTTACGAAATATACTGCACAAGTTCAGCTATTGAAGAGAAGTTTAATCTCAGATTTGAAAGTTCGAAATGTTGAAGCATACATGATTGATTTTTTTCAAGACGAAGAAGCTTCTGTCATCATTTTATGTATGATGAAAATCAAGAAACTTGATTTCATGTCTCAATTCAATCATTTTCTGACTATCTGTAATCATGCTTGCAACTCATTTGTTGTGTTATGTAACTATGATAAACTTCAGCATGATTATGCTTGCAATTTACACATGATACAACATGTTCAAAATCTGTTCTTGATCAACAAAGTCTACGAAAAATACTTTAGTCAACAAGAATTCATCAATTTCATGAAAACAGAGCGTCAATTTCAAGAGCAAGAGTCACAATGAAATGAGAACGAAGCTTGATATGCAAGCGAAGATCAAGCAACAAACTCTTCAGAAGAGCAAAAGCATCATCAGAACATGAGCGAAGATTAAGCAACAAATTCTGCAGAAGAGCAAGAACATCATCAAAATGCAAGTGAAGATCAAGTAACAAATTCTGCAGAAGAGCAAGAGCATCATCAGAACATAAGCAAAGATCAAGCAACAAATTCTGCAAAAGAGCAAGAACATCATCAAGATGCAAGCGAAGATCAAGTAATAAATCTCTCAAAAGTGCAAAAGCATCATCAGAATGCAAGCAAAGATCAAGCAACAAATTCTGCAGAAGAGCAAAAGCATCATTGAGATGCAAACGAAGCTTCTGCAGCAAATCTTGCAGAAGAGCAAGCATTGCAAGAAAATAAATCTGATCAAGAGACAGTATTCATTGACTGATAAACATGTTTCACAGAAGATGACATTCTTTTTCAATGTTTAAATTCTTTGTCTGCTGCTAGTTCAAGTCTGTCAAAAAGATTGAGACACTGATCATTATGTAATACACACTGAAATACAGACATAACAATTTGCAGATACAATACACTTCAATCAACAATAAACTAGCTTAGTCTTTAAGCTGTTATGCACATCATGTGAGCGCAAATCTTCAACGTAAGCTAAAGTAAATTCATTATGTTTCAACTTCTACAGTATCACATTTGCTGCATGTAACACAACTTAATCTTTCATTCATCTATTCATCATACTCAATGTGAGTCTTTTAATTTGCTTTCATAATCACATAAGATCATGATTTAGCATCATATGTCTTTTTCAACGAGCATCATCATTAAGATTGAAATATGTTCATTGAACTTAATCTCAATTGATTGAATCTGCATATTTAACATCAGTTGAGTACACGTCTAGTTTATCACATCAACTCATCTCAAATAGTTGAATAGCAGCATCAGTATTTCATCATCATCATTTATCTTATCGAACTGATTTTATCAACTTATCATAATGACTAGCTTATGTTTCAAAAAGAATATCACTATTAGATATCAGAATTCTCAACTTGATGATGAGTGTTCAACTTTCAGAAACATGACAGAGATTCTTAAAATCTTAAACATTAATAAATATCAGTTGAAGAATCTAACAAATCAAGTTGAGCAATGAACTGAAAAGCACATGTCTACACTCAAGCACATCAGATTTAATGAGAAGTCAACTATCATTAATGAGCAATTAACATCGTTTCTGTACAAGATCAACATGCTTATGTTTGATGACTTCAAAACAAAACAAATTTTCAACATTTTAACTGCTGTAATTCAATGAATGTTTTACAACAGAAGATGCTTTGAACAGAGACGCGTCAAAAAGATCAACACATTTTTCATTCATACATAAACTAGTTTTACATCATCTTCAAATGATTAATCACTCATCATCACATACAAGATTGTAAAGATTTAATGAGCATCATCTGTGTCTGAGTTTTTGCAGTCACAAAAAGTCATGTCATTCATCAGAACACTTGAAGACGTTGAACTTCATGCAATGATGAGTTCACACTTGAATCTGATCACTTCAAAAGAGACTTTGAAAATGAACTTGACTTCAATCAAAGATGTACTTGATCATGATTTACATGATGACAAAGATCAATTTTATAATGTTTTGTTTCAGATGTAAATTGAAATTCTCAAAGTTAACATGAGCTACATTGAGATGAATATTATCATCTACATCACAGATGACGAGATCTTGAAAATAAATTCAGACAGAACTTTTCAAGCTGTCTTACGTGATGTCTCAAATCGATTTAATCATGTTGCTCACTTTAATGTGACTCACGCTACATCATATTCTGATAGATCAGAAACACATGTATGTAAACAATGAACTAATGATCAGTGCAAAACTCACAGACAATGCTTCATCAATCTCAGCTTCTCATCAAGAGCACATAAGATTCATTGATGTTAATGAAAGTGAAGAGATTAACAAAGTGATAACTTGAAGAAATGAGATCAACACATTATTAATTAATCATGAAATGACAATTGATAATTTGATAGATCATGTATATCAATAAAGATTGATAAGAAGTTTAGATTTCATAGAGCAGAATCAAATAAACTCTACTCATATTCAGAAGCAGTCAGCAGTTGTTGACATGAAAGAGAGTGTTGCAAATGACACAGCTGTTCTGTTTACAACGAAGAATAATGTTGACTCAGCAAACAATGCAGCGTCTACTTATGTTTAGAAGCAGTCAGCAATCATTAACATGAAAGAAAGTAATGCGAATGACACAGTTGTTCTGAGTACAACGAAGAATAACGTTGATTCAGCAGATAACACAGCGTCTATTCATGTTCAGAAGCAGTCAGCAGTCGTTAACATGAAAGAGAGCAATGCAAATGATACAGCTGTTCTGAGTACAACGAAGAATAATGTTAACTCAGCAGATAACACAGCGTTTATTCATGTTCAGAAGCAGTCAGCAGTCGTTAACATGAAAGAGAGCAATGCAAATGACACAGCTGTTCTGAGTACAACGAAGAATAATGTTAACTTAGCAGATAACACAGCGTTTATTCATGTTTAGAAGCAGTCAGCAGTCATTAACATGAAAGAGAGCGATGCGAATAACACAGCTGTTTTGAGTACAATGAAGAATAACGTTGACTCAGCAAACAATGCAGCGAAATCTGATAAATTTGTGAAGAGTGTATATTCACAGCGAATTGACAAGAGTGAAGATTTCATGAACAAGACTCACACATTCTTATATTTTTCTTAAAAGTGATCAAGATTCAATCATTCAAAGAAAGATATAACAAGCATCACATTAACTGATCAAACATTGCATTATAATAAGTCACTGAAGTATGTGTATGAGTGACAGACTAACGACAAGTGATTTTTACAAAGAATGATGAAAGTTCTGAATCATTGCATTCAAAGTAATGAAAGTTGAACAACAAGATGCAGACTCAAGAGAATGATACATCAACATCAACTTCAAATAAGTTTAACATTTCAGCTTCAAATGTTAATCAGTCAATAAACATAAGTTCAGAATTGTAGTATGATAATTCTTCATTGAAGAAAAACAAAATCATCAGCTCACATCGAGATTCAACAAGTTGAGTTGAACAACATGAAGCAACTGTATCATCTTCATCTAAGCAGATGAAATCTCAATAAAACATGATGATTTTTGATCATTCAATTACAGAAGATTTCACAAGAGAGTCAGATCATACATAATTAAACATGAATCTCAATAATGATAAAGATAGTGAGCAGAATTTGAAGAAGCATTACGTGAAATAATTAAGATATTGAAGTTGATCTTATTTCTTGACTAACAAGATTGAACAGACTCATGATGAAGATATCACTGACTGTTACAAAGCATCTTCATGAAGAAGACAGATAACAAAATTATGCTCAACTATTTCTGCATGATCTTAATCATGTTGAATCTCAATCATGCATACATTTGCAAAGAATGAACACGTCACTCTTTTTATATCAGACTTTGAGATTTTTGATCATGAGAAAAAAATTCAATGTCGATAATATGAATCTTGAAAAGATAAACATGAATGTCAGCAAAATTAAAAATGAAGCATGCTAATTTATTAATAAGACAATAAAGATGCTTGAATTGATTTGTCTGAATTGTCTATTGCACATAGCATATGACAAGATCAATGATGCTTGTTATGAGAAGAAGTTCAATGAACATCTGAAAGAAAACACTTTCAGTACATTTTAGTCTAAAGATGCAAAGTGCTCTTCTGATAATAAGTTGAGAATTGAGTGTTCATGTGTGAATGCAAACTCATTTGCACATTTCATATTGTTGAAATTTGTCAATTTAGTTATTATTTCGTCAATCTTGATCATCAACTGACTAAAGAAGATTCAAATTCATTTTGACAAGAACAATGATTTATTACATTGACAAATTCATCACGCATATTATGATGCAAAGATGAACGCGCTAGTCATCAAATTGACATGAACAAATAGAGATTTTTTAGTAAAACAAGAGTAAGCTAGTTCTGATTTCATATGTGTGATCATGATAAACATGTACAAGACTTACGTTGCAGCATTGATGAAAAATTGATATCAATCTGAAAGATCAACTTCTAGATCAAGATAATCAAAGTTGATATGATAGTTCTGAAATATAAGATGAGATTGACTGATCGCAGATAAAACACATAGAAAGATGATTCAGACATTCAAAATCATCAATTTGTTTAAGAACATGAATGAAAAATCTTGTAAGTAATTTGTTACAGATACACTCTTCAAACGATCTTTCATACAAATGATGACATGAATGAACATGCTGATGACAGACTTGATGATGAATCAACATGAATCAAGATGAAAAGAAAAAAAAGCTCATTGAGTCAATTTGATATACTGTATATACAAAAATTTGAAAAAGATGAACAAGATACATACAAAAATCATCAATCTTCAAGAGAAAGATCATTGAATCATTAAGAAGTACATCAAACAGCTAGAAATCATATGTGACATACTATGATTACAACGTGATGTCAATCTATCAAAGTTTTTCAACTCTTTTCTTACAGATGTGAAATTGAATAAGCATCAAGATGTTGATTGCAAGCTTTCATTAATGTTCAATGAACTTGTCAATTTCTCAGTGATGACAATCACTGAACAACTTCAAAAGAATAGAAATAGAAAAATGTAAGAGTGAAAAGCACAAAAGTGTATTGAAAATCAGTTTCAAATCAACATCAACAACTGAATGATGAAAGTTTATTGACTCAAAGTACTTAGCACATTCTCACATTTTAAACAACTTTCAGAGACACAGTTACTTGCATTCTCTGAAGAAGAAGACTGAAAGAAGAAATATGTTTGCTTTGAAATAAATCATCTCTACAACTTGAAGAGAGTTGAGTCTTTCTATGAGAAGCACATTCTTGAAATTATCTTTGAGATGAACTGTATCAAGATCAAAGCAATCAATGAACTCATCAATCATGTCTGAGACAAGAATGAGAAGACTGTATTCTGTATCATGAGTTCTATAAATGCACTTATTCTTTATTGAGTAAGTGACAGAGTTTTTATGTTCTGTTAATGTTGTTCTTGAAAGTTATCATGCACATAGTGAGAAAAAACATGTTTGACATGATTGCTAACGTCTAATTATGTAGTACTTTTGACTTGTTCTTAAAGTCTCAATGACTTTGATAACTTCAAAATTGCTCAAATCTAAAGTAATGAACATAGTTTGATTGTTTCAAGAAGACTTGAAAAAACTGCAGAAGTATTCAAACAAAAAGTCATCATGCTTTATCATTAACACTATCAAATTAATTGATGTTGATTACAATTTACACAGAGTCAAGAGACTAGTTCAGATCAATTTGAAATAAATGAAGAGAAATTAAGCACAGATCAAGAAGAGAGTCAATCATCTTAAACAATATAAAAAGACTATCACTTATGACTTGCGCTGCGTAGATTTGAAAATCAAGATGCTAATATACGACAGACAGAATCGTCAAGCGCGTTTAATAAACATGACATTGAAGCTTAAAACATTTCAAGTTAAAGAATTAATTAAAGATATTGAAAATGATGATAACAATGAAGAGAATCACATCAAACTCAGTGACAGAGTGAAAAATGATGACTGCGCATAGATCACATTGCTTCATACATGTGCATCAAGAAAGCATAATATGTTACTAGTTTATCAGTCTGTATTATAAATAGTTGTACTCACTCTTTCTTCTTTGACATTCATTGATATATTCATCAAAACTTATTAAGATCATGAAAAATTTTATATAATCAACACTAAACTCTGTAATTCTTGATGATGTTACAGATATTGCTTCAACAATTTAACAAATTTTCAATAATACAGACAACATTGCTCAAGCATAATCATAGATTCTCATTTTCGTTCTTTTGAATAGATTCATTTGAATAGCTCATTAAGAAAATCATGACTACTCAATCAACATTGTGTCTGAATGTGTGCAGATCAACAATGATCTGAAGAAGCAGATGCAATATCATTTCATAAATTGACAACAATGTTCATCTGTACTGATTTCAACTACAATCATTCTGCATCTATGAAACGTAGCAGAGTTTAGAAAACTTCACTCATCAAAGTAATGAAAGTGTCTGTCAAACATCAGCAATTTCATAACTCAAAATCATGATGCTTTGAACAAGCGAGCAACATTCATTTCGCTTCTATTAGGTCACTAGTATCAATCATGAAAAAAGATAGATAAAAGACTACAAGTAAGAAAAGTGCATTCTTTTTAAAAATCATGAATCTTGAAGTTCAAGTCATCTACATGAAAATGTGCACTTGAAAAGTCTCTTCATACTTGTCAGACATTCACACACTGCAGATGATGCAAATGTGAATGCAATCGATGAAAATATGAAATACAAAAGTATAGAAATGTTTTCTCAGAAAAGAGAAGAAGTGCTGTTAACATATGCAAAGAATGTGTGATACTTTATTTATATTATACTTTGATTCAAAAGTTGACTTGACTTCTAATGTTTAAAAATTAAGTATCAGCTTGCTCATTTGCGAATTTGCATCAACATGAGTAACTCAAGTTTTGTGATAATGACTCACTCAAAACTCATCATCGTGAATACAGAAGTCACAATTTGCAAGATTTAAATTCATGAAAGTTATTTGCAAAGATTTTGACTTGAAGAGCGTACTGATTACAATCATCGCGACTGATTATCAACAAGATCAATGATGTAGTTGCTTGATTGAAGAAGACAGATGCACTTTGCTTCATCATGATCACAATAATTGAGTTTTATGATCTTCAAGCAATTATCATTAAGATATTAGATGCAATCATTCTTAAAGTGCTAAACTCAATAACTTTCATACATTTCAAAGACTACATGATGATTAATGACATTGAAGCAAACATCATGAATTCAATGAATCTGTCTCGCAGTTCAATGAATCATACATCAGTCAAACTTGCAAAAACAACAGATTGATTCTCAAACATCATCTCATCAACAGCTATGAGAACTCAATCATCAAAGTTGCACATCAGAAGATGAAATGCTTTCTTTATATATTATATATATATAGCTAAAATCATGATTATATACAGCTCATCAAGACATACAAGACATTATCACTTGTATCTGAGTAACTGTTTTGCTCTGCTCATCATTAACAGAGAATCTTACTGCTTAATCTTGCACTTTGTCATCAATCACTCATCACATGCACTAATGTGATGAATCAACTCAATGAGATCATTCTGATCGCACTTCTCAATATCTTCATGATTGTACATGTTTAAATCTTGCAAGAATGTTTTCTTCATGTTTCTTGCATGAAATGAAATATGCAAGTTAAAGTTATTCAATCATTGCATTTTAACAAAGCTGTAAAGTATTTATCTGCGAAAGAAATCATCTTCTGCAAGATTTTGAAGCTACTTTTGTCATAAGTTGTAGAAAGTCTGAGTAATCTTGTCTCTTCAAAGATAGTAAATAAATACTCAATATGATTGAAGATTTTGAATGTTCATATCATGTTGATCAATGAACTTTGACATCACGCTCAACATCATCAACTTATGAACATGAAGAAAACTTTCTGTTGCTGAATACTCTGCGTTTGTTCAAGAACTTGCAAATCACAACATCAAACTTCTAACAGCAATTGCGTTGAATAAAAAGAAGAATTTTGCAAGACAATGTCATTATATGATCACAAGAGCGAAATCTTTCTATCTACTTTTCATATAGAGCACACGACTCATTTTCTTCATTGCAAAATGCGATGTTCATAATTTCTTCATACATACTGAGTGTCTCTTGATTTTCAATCTTGCAAGTCAACAAAGATTTTTAATTTCAAAGATTACATTCAATGTGTTCTTGTGATTCAAGTACAATGACAGTTTAATTAATTGAATCAAACTTTGACATTCTGTCAAGATGCTAAAAAAGTAGCAGCGTATTTACTTTAAAATTAGTTAAGCACACGCAATTGATTTAACTTGAGATCGAAGATCATGAAAAGTCAGCTTACAGAATCTTTCTAGCAGCTGTGTTAAACTACTGCAAAGCTCAGTTCTCTGATGAGTGTGATCATCTACTTGCACATCAAGTGAAGATACAAGTCAAAGAGATGACATTTACAATGCTTTCACAAATGATTAATTTTGCATACATTGATATAGTTGACTGATCTCAGATTCATGATTTTGAAAATAATGATGAAATCACGAAAAAGCTAAATGAGTTATTGAATTTGCTGCAGATGATAAATATGTGATTACTCAAGATCTTGCACACTATGATTAAAAGCAAGATTATTGACAATGCAACAATTGATGTCAGATCAAATAATGTCAAATTGATTCAAAATATTGCAAAGAATGTTAATGCATGAAGTTTGATAAGTCATTGCAATGCATTCATAGCGAATAGTTTGAGCTTTGTGAAGGCTGCAAGAAGTTAAGATTAGCGATGAAAATGAGAAAGTCAATAAGAGAAGAATTTGAGTTGTTGCTGATATAAAGTTAAGGCATGAGAGAAAGAATCATCATTGAAAAACTGTTTTTACAGATTGAAGATTGAAGAGACTTGAAAATTCAAACAGAAGCATTACAGCTTTGACATTTAACACAAAAGTTGAAGAGTAAACGTGAGATTATTGTTACATCAGATGCTACAGATCAGCAGCGCATGATAGACTTTCAAAGCGAGTACAACAATTTAGTTTCACTCAGCACAAGCATTGAGCAGAACTGCTGTGTTCAGACATACATGCATAGTTGATGTTCAAATAAGAAGATCAAGAAATGCTACATTAACAGAAATCATTCATCTTATTTTCTTGATCATTAATTTATCATCTTTAGTCATGAGCATATACTTCATATGCAAATAAGATTGTTGATCTTCATCAAATTAAAGTTAATCAATTTATTTTCTGAGTTGTTTTGCAGTGAATGCTCAATGAAATTACTTGAATCATGTCATTTGATGTCTTGATGATCATGCTTGCTCAAAACTTTTGACAATGTTGTCTTCATGTTCTTCGCGCAAGACTCAAGAAACAATCTGCGAATTATCTTTGAAATTAGAATCAATCAAGTCATTTTCTGAGTTGTTTTGACTCAAATCAATGTATATTTTGAAGAGATGAATGATCAAGAGTGAAGAGTGTTCATGTACTATTAATGATGCTTTTGAGTACAACGATGACATTCATTGTAGCGATGCTTCATACTATAATTCTGTCTTTAAATAAGTCTCTGTAGATATATATAATATACGCAAAAAGAAGAATCAACATATGCAACATAAGCGATGAAAGCAACGAAAGCAACGAAAGCGAGATTCAGTTCAATGCATATGAATAAACGCAGATTTTATCGACAAAAGCGAAATTCAGTTCAGCGACATATGAATGAATGCAGATTTTATCAACAAAAGCAGAACTCAACTCAGCGAGATCAGCTTAAATTCAGATTTTATTCAACTTTAAGCGACGAATGTCACTTAAGCTAAATTCTAAAATTTAGTTCACTTTACAAACTGTTGATGCATGCACTTAATGAAGAAAAAAAAAACATATAAGTTGCAAGTTCTTCTCTGTAAATAATTTTCTTTCTTAGCATTTATTTATTAGTTAAATGACATTTATATGACTTACTTTATATTGACTTTTAACAAGTTTAAGCAATGCATGAAAATATGTTTAATCATTTAATGACTTCATTTGCAGTTGCATCAAAAACTATTCATGTTCAAAATGTTTCTTAAGTGCAAATAAATATTCAAATTTATATATTTAATTCTGATATAAATTACAAAAGTATTTTCAACTTTTTGAAAATTATTTTACATCTTTACTGTTTTGTTAAACAGATGAGATTTTTATTTTTATTTTTATTTCTTCATTAAATGCATGCAGTTTATGACTATGACATTATTTAAACGCTGTGTATATGCTAAATTACATGTAATCTAGTCATAATTACTGCTGTATATCTTTTCATTAAACAATCACATTGATAAAGTGCATATATAAGCATGTGAATTATTTATATAATCAAGTGATTACATAAACAGCTCAAAATTGTGAAAGTTAATTACTTCAACGTAAACTTTTAACTTGTCTGTATAATCAATCAATGATGAAACTCATCTGTACGTGATGCTGATTATGAATCTACTGTTTAGCTACAGTAGAGTTTAAAGATTATTAAAAGTTCAAATGATATTAAAACGCTGCATGATGATAAAGCATTGTGCATTGATTGTGTGCAAAGTTTTCATGATTGCACAGACTTTGATAATCTTAATGTGCATGCTATAAGCAATCTGCATGCAGATAAGAAAGTCAAATAGAACGCAGAACTATGAGAAAAATCACTTATGAAAATCATTTGATTCAGTATCTTGTCATCATAATAATGAAAATTGAGACAAAACACTCTTGCATTTGATTTGTTGAAGATGATTAGCAGAAAGAACTTGAATCACAAACATTCTTTAAATTTACATGCTAACTATGTATAAATCTTGTTAAGACTGCATGTCTGTTACTATGACATAAGCAACTCATGAGATTCATTAAGTTCAACATAAGCAAACTCAAAAGTTTCATTAATATCATTTAATAAACATTCAGACATAAATATTTTATACATGAGCAATACATTGATGAAAAGACTTTGTTAAAAGAAGAGAAACACAAGTGAGTTAGTAAAGAATGATTGAACTACGCTGTCTGATTAAAAATGTAGCATATGAACATTTTTGCAAGACATGATCAATTTGCATGAGAAAAATCTTTATAAATAACACAAAATAAATGAGTTGCATGATTTCAAGCAAAGTGAGTGTCTGTGAAGTATGATATACAATGATGACAATTGTTGATCTTAAGAATCTTATTTCTTCACTGAGTTTTGACTCTTGAATGTCTTGATGATAAAATCAATCTCTAGTTAAAAACATCATCTGTATAACTCAAGAAAACAGTAGTGCATGTTGATGTGATTAAAGAAGAAATTGATTATGATATGCATGTATATTGCAGACGAAACATTTGCGATTCATGCTTAAGAAGTAAACTGTTGAAATCTGAGCAGTGAAAGATTTTATTCATCTTGAACTGTGAATCTGTCACAAGAAATTCTCTTTGAGTAATCTTTCAAGTTTAAGAGAAAATCAGCATAGAAATCATGCTTTATGTATGTTGCATGCAACGTATACAACATATTTTCAATAGATTATCAAAGAAAAAATCAAGCACACTATTAACTTCTCAACACTCAGAAAAGCATTCAAATCAGATGAAATGTCATTTGCAATCATACAGTGAGCATACAAAAGCATATTAAAAATCTTTAATTTAGTGTATTCAGATTTGATTGAAAATGACTATCATTTGAAGATATGACGCAAAGACACGAAAATTATTCTAAAAAAATCAAACAAGTTGAATTATTCAATTTCAAAGACATACAGAATTATTACGCTGCTAAACTGTTTAGACAAAGTAGCAGAAAAAATAATAGCAGTGTAACTGTCTTACACAGCTGAAATTAACGATAAGCTGTTGAATTTTGATTAAATGAGAGGCAGAAAACAAAGATCAGCTATAGATGCAGTACTAAACCTAGTACATGATGCGCAAATGGCGAAAAGTTGAGAAAACACGCTTATCTGCCTACTTCTAGATGTCAAAGAAGTCTTTGACCATGTTGCGTTGAAACAGCTGGTCAAAATATTGATTAAATTGAAAATATTGATCAATTTAATCAATTGAGTAAAATGTTTCTTACAAAATTGAGTTATTGACTTAGCATTTGATGATGAACGTCAGAAATCAAAGAAAATAAGCACAGAAATATCACAAGACTCATTTATCTTGCTCATTTTATTTCTAATTTATATTCAATACTTGTTTTCAAAGATTCGCGTAAAGTTCAAAAATTTACAGTCACTCAGCTATATTGACGACGTGATGCTATACATTAAGAGAAGAAATATTGACAAGAATGTGAAAATGCTGAAAAACGCAGCAAAAATCACTTTCACATGAGCTAATAACAACGCAGTGCAATTCAATGACTTGAAATCTGAATTGATACACTTTGAAAGTCATAAGATAACACTCAATCAAATGATTATTCTACTCAATAACATGATCATAAAATCAAAAACATGCATATGATGACTAAAAGTCTGACTGAATCAAAAGCTCAACTTCAAAGTTCATGTTCAAACAAAAATCGTGACAGTCACAAGAATGCTACACTCGTTGTTTAAATTAATGAATAGCGAGTGAAGATTAAATGTCAAATCAGAAAAGCAGCTATATTTGATATGCATCACATCTATCAACAATTATGACGTTGAAATATGATGAAATAATCAAAAAAGCTACTTAGTCAAATTTTGTAAACTGCAAAACGCAACATTACGAAAAATTCTGAGTGTGTTTTAAACATCATTGATAGATGCTATGCAAATAGAAGTTGAAATTTCGTCAATGAAAATATGATTAAATTAAAAGTGCAAGAACTATGCAATTTAAATAGTTGAATTATCAAAAAAACATACTTTTTTTTTTCTTCATTAAGTGCATGCAGTCTATGACTATGACACTGTTTAGACGCTATGCGTATGTTAGGTTACATGTATTTTGACCAAAGTCGCTGCTTTATATCTTCTCATTGATCAATCACATCGATAGTTTGCGCAAACAAGCGCTTTCAACCAAACAACTTCTTTCTCTCGTGCTCTCGTTTTCTCGTTTCTTCGTGTTTTTTTCACTCTACTCTTCTGTTCTCAATAGTCATTTTCTTGTCGCAATTCGAGTACTTTTCAAGTACTCTAGCATTGCGATTCTTTCAATCTTGGTGATAAACAACATCAATATAGTGTTCATGTTTTTGAACTGTGCTTTTGCTTTAAGCTGTAACTGTTCTGCTCTATAATGTTTGCAGTTCAGTAGTAAGTGCTTCGACGTTTGTCTCGCCTTGCATATTTCATAGCATTTGTTCAAATTATTCTCTGATAATCGATGCAAATAGCTTTTAAAATAGTCATGTCTCATTTTTAGCTGTATAAACGTTGAAAACGTTAGTCTGTCTATTTTTCAAAGCTTCTTTAGTGATCTGTAATTCAAATTCACCCTCGCTGTGTGCTTCTGATACTGATTTTCTTTTTTGATGCTGTCGTTTCATGCAATTAGTCATTGCTCTTTTGTCTCTTTGTCTATTTGCTTTTTGATGAAGCTCATGATTGTTTTTTTCCTGATGTCGATTGTCAATCTTTTTCATGTCGCGTCTTTGATCAATTGATTCGCTGCTTCGTTTTCGACGATGTCTTTGCGACTCAATACTCACTGTATGCAAATATGACATCGATTTTGTTGCAGATTAATCAGATTTTGTCGTATGTTATTGAATAACTTCGAGTTGACATTGCTCTTTGCTTTTAGTCTTTGCAGCGTCATTTGACTGTCTGTGTACACTCAAATTTCGCTGTCTTCAGATGCTTCTTCGCTGCATATCGCGATTGCATCGTCGATAGCTTGCAATTTCGCTTTCGTTATGATTATTTCGTCGATCACACTTGTTGCTTTGCTGCATCTAACAGATTCATGCGTGAATATCATCATGATTTCGATTTCTGTTTTGAGTTCTGCTACCTTTTTTCAAGTTTGCGATGCGTCAATGTACATCACTATGTTTTTCGTCTTTTTGACTATTGTTTTCAGTTCTCTATAGTGTGTATTTATCGTTTCGCACGTTTCATCTCTTGCGAATTCGATTTGCATCTTTGTCAGATATTTGATTTTCTGATCTCATAATTTCTTGAAGTGAGATATTTCAATCTTCTGTATTGAACTAAGCGTTTTATGCACTTTGTTCAATATTCGATATATTTGTGTGAGCTTCTCTTTGCAATTCTTGACTTTTTGAGACAACTTCGTTGTTAACTCGTTTCAGTTCAGATAATTTGTCGCGTTCAGATTTAAATCTAATTCAATGATGTATTAAGATGAATACGACATGAATGTTCACTTTCTTGTCGAATGCTTTTTCGATAATTCAACTATTCTAATTGCATAGTTCTTGCATTTTTGATCTAGTCGTACTTTCACTGACGAAATTTCAGCCTCTATTTGCATGACTTCTATGAGCAATGTTCGAAATGCTCTCAGTATCTTTTGCAACGCTGCATTCTGCAGCTTGCGAAATTTGGTTGCGTGACTTTTTTGATTGTTTCACCAGATTTCGACGTCGTAGTCGCTAATGATTGTGACACATGCTAGATACAACTGTCTTTCTGACTTCGCATTTAGTTCTCACTCACTATTCATTAGTCTAAAGAGTGAGTGTAGCGTTCTTGTGACTGCGACGATTTTCGTTTGCACATGCATCTTGAAGTTGAGCTTTCGATTCAGTCAGACTTCTAGTCATCGTATGCAGATCTTTGATTTTACGACTGTGTCATTGAGTAGCATAATTGTTTGATCGAGTGTCATTTTGTGACTTTCAAAATGAATCAATTCGAATTTTGAGTCATCAAATTGCACTGCGTTTTCATTCGCTCATGTAAATGTGATTTTCGTCATCTTTTTCAGCTTTTTCACATTCTTGTCAATGCTCTTTCCTTCGACGTACAGTGCAACGTCGTTAATGTAGCTGAGTGACTGTAGATTTTCAATTCTTGCGCGAATCTTTGAGAATAAGTGTCGAATGTAAATTAGAAACAGAATGAGCGAAATAGATGATTCTTGCAATATTTCTGTGAAAATTTCCTTTGACTTCTGACGTTCTTCATCAAATGCTAAGTCAATGATTCGATTTTGTAAGAAGCATTTTACTCAGTTGATCAAATTGATTGATATCTTCTGTTTGATCAAGATCTTGATCAGCTGTTTCAACGTCACATGATCAAAGACATCTTTGACGTCTAGCAGTAGACATGTAAGCGTGTTCTCGCGACTTTTTGCCATTTGCGCGTCGTGTACTAGGTTTAGTACTGCGTCTATAGCTGATCTTTGTTTTCTGCCTCTCATTTGATCGAAGTCTAGCAGCTTGTCATTCGTTTTCGCTGTGTATGACAGTTGCATCGCTATTAGCTTTTTCGCTATCTTGCCTAAGCAGTTTAGCAGTGTGATAATTCTGTATGTCTTTGAAATTGAATAATTCGATTTATTCGGTTTTTTCAGAATGATTTCTGTGCCTTCGCGTCATATCTTTGAATGATAGTCACTTTCAATCAGATTCAGATACATCAGGTTGAAAGTTTTTGATACGCTTTTGTATGCTCGCTGCATGATTGCGAATGACATATCATCTGGTTCAAGTGCTTTCCTGAATGCTGAGAAGTTAATAGCATGCTTAATCTTTCTCTTGATAATTCTTGGTCACTGTATACTTTCGTTCGATAGTAAATTCTCATTGATTTGAACTTTCGAAGATGACGAATACATTGCTTTCAAGAATGCCTCGCACTTTTCGTTGAATTCAGTTTTCAACTTCTTTTGCGCATTCTGTATTGAGAATAGCTTTTCAATTAGTCGTGATTTGATGAACTTGTATGTCTGAAACACTTTCTTTTCTTCGACTTTGTTTAGAAAGTTGGTTCAGAATTGGTTTTTGACCAACTTTATTGCATCATGATACGAATTTCGCATTTGCATTATCTCTGTTCATGCATCATCAGTTCTGCATCTTTTTCACCTTCGCTTTTTTGATGACAGTGCTTTTCGCATTTCGATGAGCTCGTCGTTTCACCAGAGTTTCGATTTTGCGCATATTTGCTGTTTAAATACAAATAACTTCACTGCACTCTTGATGCATTCAATCAAGTAAATGACTTTTGTCTTTAAACTGATAGTTCTTTGTATTTTGATAATCATTTCATTCTTCGTCTTTTGTAAATGCATGTTGAATTTCTTTCAGTCAACTTTTTGCAAGTTGTATGATGCGTTTAGCGAGTTTTCGACCAATTTCACCTTTTCTGTGACTATCATAAACAGAATTACTTCATGATTGAACTCTGTGTCTGCATCTTCATTCACATGTCAGTTCTTGATGTAGTTTTGCACACTTCTTGATGCAAAAGCTAAATCAATTACTGAGCTTGATCTTTTGAAATAGCTGTGATAAGTGTTTATATTCAATGTATTAATTAGGTTGCAGTCATGTATTCTTACTCAGTTTACTAATGCTTTCGTTCTAATGAGATTTGCGATCTTCGCGTTTCATCAGCTATGATGTGCATTAAAGTCTTCTGCAATAATAACTTTTTGATCGTCGTTTAGCCTAATCTTTGCTAACTCTCGCTCAATCATGTATGATTGCTTCTTCTCTGCGTTTTGTGCTTTTTCGTTATATATGTTGAGCAACAAAATCTCATTCGAAATTTTATCGTTCGCTATCATTATCGCTTGTATGTCTTCGCTGTTGACTATGTCTGATCTTGATGTGCAGATAAACTTTCTTGCGTTTTTCACAACAAATATCAGTACTCTGACTTGAGTCTTCTGAATATTTGATTTGATGCATATAAACGATGAATGCGAGATTGTTATATTCTCATCTTTCATTCATAATTCTTGCAGAATAACAATATTCGCTCTGATTTTTGCAAACTTCATGCACGCATGCATGATTTGCGTTGACCTTGCGCAGTTGTGCTGTAGAATTCGAATATTCAATTCGTTTGCAAAGCTTTCGTCATTTGCAATATTTTGAGAGTTTTCTGATGTAATACTCATTACAATTTCTCGATCAGATGATCTCTTTGAGTGCTAATAGACTGAGCTGTCTGATATGTTTCACACATTACGCTATTTGCAAAGTGTGCATTTTGACAATTACAGCACTTTGATATCGTGTGATTGCATGATTGCTGTTCTCTGCATGTAAGCAGCGAGCATTTATGCTCTCATGTCAGATGATTTCGTTCACAGAACAAGCATCTTGATGATTTATTGCACTTGTTCTGCAAATGTTTGAATGTTTAACATCTCTGACACTGATCACTTGATCGATAATTTCGATATTCGACCGTTCAATATGTTGATCTCGCTGCTAGAACTCATTTTTTCAGATGTTTTTGTGTTTTGACTTCAATTTTGAACGTTAGTATCATCGAAGCATGATTCTTTCTTGCTCTATTTTCACCTTTTGATAATCATGTTGAATTGATTATCAGCTTCAATTCAGAGTTGTACTTCTCTAGCTCAATTCTCAGATATTTCATTTCGATCTTCATGTTGAAGATATTGATTTTCAGACTGTGTATCACTATCTTGTATTATTTTTCATTCTTCTTGATACTTTTAACTTCAAATATATGTTCTCATATACCTCTTTGCTTTAGTAGAGCTTTCGTGATGTATTTCTCTGAGATCATCAGAGCAATATTGTTACCTCTTTGTGTTTTAATCACTGTAGCGACTATTATGTCAGACTTTGCCTTCTTCAGTGCGTTGTTCACTGCATTGCGCATTTTCATCGCTTGTAAGATTCAGTTCTCATTTTTCGAAGTGACTATCAATCTTCTTTCGCGATATGATATCTCTTGTGACTTTGGCGAGAGTTTTTTGATGACTAGGTTTCATTCGCTCGCTTTTGCATTTGCATTTGCCTTAATGTTTGCATCTGCTGATTGAGCTGCATATGTTAACTTCGATGCAGATCTTTGCTTCATTTGCTTGTTTTGCGTCGTTTGTGAACTCTGCTTCGTCTGCGAGGTTTGCGTCTTTCTCGTCATTTGCTTTGAGTTAATTTCTTTTTCAATGTTTCGTGCATTTTGCTGCACTATTTGCAGAATAGTCTCTAGCTTTTTGTTCGTTTGACTCTGCAATGCATTCATTTGCTGTTGAATCGAATTCTCTATGCTTTCATTGCATGCTTTTCTTATGTAGCTTAAGCTATGCTCGATGATCTCTTTCTGCTCTGACATCGCTGTTTCTAGCTGATTGATTGCAAATTCAGCTTTTTCTTGCAATCTTTTGACTAAAGTCTTCTTGTAGCTGACATCTTGATTTTCATCATTGTTATCTTTATCGCTGACTTCTTTGTGTGAGCTTTTCATCGCTTTTCGCTTTTTTATTTCTTTTCATCTCACAATCACTCACGTTGATTGCATATTCTCATTTGCATTTCGTCAGTTTATCAATGCGTCGATTGTCAATGCATTCAATGAACTGAACACAATCTGTGTTCTTCTTTTCAATGATGTAGATGATTTTTGTTGACTGCAAAACAAGTCATTCATATTCTTTTATAACTGCTGTTCTGTTGACAAAGTTCAGCTACTTTCAATCAATCTATCAAAAATATGTTGCATACGTTGCATGCAACATACATAAGACACAATCTCTATGCTGATTTTCTTCTTAGCGAGAAATAGTCTTTTTTCTCGCAGCAAATTCACAGTTTAAGACGAGTGAAATCTCTCACTGCTCAGATTTCGACAGTTTACTTCTTAAGCATGAGTTGCAGACGTTTCGTCAGCGATATGCATGCATATTGCAGTCGATTTCTTCTTTAATCACATTGACATGCGCTACTGTTCTTTCAAGCTATACAGACAATGTCTTCAACTAGAGATTGACTTTATCATCAAGACATTCAAGAGTCAAAGCTCAGTGAAGAAATGAGATTCTTGAGATCGACAGTCATCATCATTGTATATCACATCTTGCAGACGCTCGCTTCGCTTGTAAGACGTGCAATTCATCTGTTTCATGTTATCTGTAGAGATTTTTCTCATGCAGATTGATCATGTCTTGCAGAAATGTTCATATGCTACACTTTTAATCAGGCAGCGTAGTTCAATCATTCTTTATTAACTCGCTTGTGTTTCTCTTCTCTTAACGAAGTCTTCTCATCAGCATATCACTCACGTATAGAATGTCTGTGTCTGAACATCTGTTAAACGATATTAACGAGACTCTCGAGTTTGCTCATGTCAAACTTAACAAGTCTTGTGAGTTGCTCATGTTGTAGTAACAGACACGCAGTCTTAACAAGATTTATACGTAGTTAGCACGTAAATTTAAAGAATGTTCATGATTCAAGTTCTTTCTGCTAATCATTCTCAACAGATCAAACATGAGAGTGTTCTGTCTCAATTCTTATCATCACAACAACAAGATACTGAATCGAATGATTTTCATAAGCAATTTCTCTCGTAGTTTTGCGTTCTATTTGACTTTCTCATCTGCATGCAGATTGCTTGTAGCATGTGCATTGAGATTATCAAAGTTTGCGCGATTGCGAAAACTCTGCATGCGATTAACGCACAGCGTTTCATCATTACACAGCGTCTCGATGTCATTCAAACTTTTGATAATCTCTAGACTCTACTGTAGCTAAACAGTAGATTCGTAGTCAGCATTGCATACAGATGAGTTTCATCACTGACTTTAAAAAAAAAAACATTTTATCAGAAAAAAAAAATTTATTTTGTACTCATTTTAATACTTTATCAAATTGAATTTAAATCTGAATGCATTGAAATATTTCAACTGAAATGAGATGAAGATGAATGTATCTTGAAAAGCTAAGAAGTGCAAAGATAAACTCATGCAAATATATTGAATATTGAGATCAACAACGAGATTTATCTGTACAAGATGCTGACTATGAATCTTTTACAAGTTATGCTTGTCAGAAGAGCTAAACAATCTCATCAACATTAACAAAGTAGTAACAACGCTTTACTCATGCATTGAATTCACACACAGTTGAAAAGTAAGACAATAACAATGCAATCATCAACATGTTAAAGCTTGCATATACACAGAAGAACAGCAACGTCTTTGCATACATGCTGCAATTCATATACGACATATATATATATATACTACAAAGACACGACTCAGCTTTTGCACATATACAGACAGATGTAATGCAGTAAATCAATTAATTTTTCGCATTTTTAGATCGATTTACATGCAGCGCAATCACACACAAAGCAGTAACAGCACTTTATTCACACGTTAAACTCATATAAAACATATACACATATATTGTGAAGGCATGACTCAGCTTTTGCGCACATACAGACAGACGTGATGCAGTAAATTGATTGATTTTTCGCATTTTTAGATTGATTTACACGCAGCGCAATCACACATAAAGCAGTAACAGCGCTTTATTCACATGTTGAACTCATATACAATATACATACATATATTGCAAAGACATGATTCAGCTTTTATGCATCTACATGTCTACATGATGCAGTAAATTAATCGATTTTTCGCTTTATCAGATCGATGTACATGCATTGCAATCATATACATTGTGAAGACATAACACAGTCTTTGCTCATATATATAGAATGACAGCAACGTCTTTGCGCACACGCTGCAACTAATATACGACATTCACATAGTTATTGTGAAGACATGATTCAGCTTTTGCATACATACACATCTGTGCAACGCAGTAAATCAATTAATTTCGATTTTCTGATCAATTTACATACGTTGCAAATACATACATTGCAAAGACATGACACAATCTTTGTTCACATACACAAAATATCAGCAACATCTTTGTGCATGCGTTGCAACTCATATACATCACACACATATACATTGCAAAGACACGACTCAGCTTTTGCACATTTACACGCTTGCAAAATGCAGTAAATCAATCGATTTTTTGCATTATCAGATCAATTTACATGCATCGCAATTACATACATTGCAAAGACACAATACAGTTTTTGCTCATATACATAAAACAATAGCAACATCTTTGTGCATGCATTGCAACTCATATATGTCACATACATACATACTGCAAAGACATGATTCAGCTTTTGCACATTTACATGATTATGTGATGCAGTAAATCAATCGATTTTTTGCATTATCAGATCAATGTACATGCATTGCAATCACATACATTGCAAAGACATGACACAATCTTTGCTCATATACACAAAACAATAGCAACATCTTTGCGCACACGCTGCAACTAATATATGACATTTACACAGTCATTGCAAAGACATGATTCAGCTTTTGCGCACATACACATTTGTGCAACGCAGTAAATTAATCAATTTCGATTTTCTGATTGATTTACATGCGTCGCAAATACATACATTGCAAAGACATGATACAATCTTTGCTCATATACACAGAATGACAGCAACGTCTTTATGCATGCGTTGCAACTAATATATGACAATCACACAGTTATTGTAAAGACACGACTCAGCTTTTGCATATATACACATCTGTGTGACGCAGTAAATCAATTGATTTCGATTTTCTGATCAATTTACATGCGTCGCAAATACATAAATTAAAGCTCATTTAGTTCATTCAGCTGAGTGATCATACAATGAACTTGAAAACTTACGTCGAAGTGATCAGCTTTTCTCTACATAAATCAAAGCTTATTTAGCTCGCTTAACTTAATGATCATATAAACAAGTTGAAAGTTTACGTTGAAGTGATCAGCTTTCACAATTTTGAGTTGTTTATGTGATCACTTGATTATATAAACAGTTCACATGCTTATATGTGCACTCTATTGATGTGACTGTTTAATGAAAAGATATACAGCAGTGATTATGACTAGATTACATGTAATTTAACATACACATAGCGTTTAGATAGTGTCATAGTCATAGACTGCATGCACTTAATGAAGAAATAAAAAAAAAAATTTTGAATATTGAACAAAGTGCAAAAAACATTGAATTCAATAAAAAAAATTGAAATTTCTCACTTCAAGAAATCATAAGAACAAGAAATCAAGCATTTAGCAAAACTTCAAACTGAATTTGCAAAAGACGAAACTTGCAATACAATAAATACACATTATAGAAAATTAGAAAGAATTATCAAAAAGATGAAAAACATAGTGATGTACATAAATGCATTGCAAATTTGAAAAAAGATAGCAGAAGTTGAAACAGAAATCAAAATGACAGTGATATTTACACATGAACTCATTAAATGCAACAAAGCAACAAGCATTTCAGACAAAATCATTATAACGAAAGCGAAACTGCAAGCTACTAGCGATGTCATTGCAATATGCAGCGAAAAAGCACTCAAAAACAGCGAAATTTAAGTGTACATGAACAGTCAAAAAGTTTTGCAAAGACTAAATGCAAAGAGCAACATCAATATGAAGTTATTCAATGATATATAACAAAACTTGATCAATTTACGTCAGAATCAGTGTCAACTTTGCATACAGTGAATATCAAGTTGTAAAAGCATTATTAAGAATGAAAAAGCAGATCAAGTGATCAAAAGTGCTGCTCAAGAATTATCAATTATTGACAACATAAAAGCAATCATCATAAGCTTTGTCAAAAAGCAAATTTGCAAAGAGACGAAATTACAATGATTAAATGTCTGAAAAAGCAGCATTAAGAAGAAAAATCAGTATCAAAAGCACATATTAAACGTGAATTTAAGTCAGAAATCACTAAAAGAGCTTAGAAAAATTGATAAACTAATGTTTTCAATCTTTATTCAGTTGAAAATGAGACATGAATATTTCAAGAACTATTTGCATCGATTATCAGAGAATAATTCAAATAAATGCTATGAAATATGCAATGCAAGTTAAATGTCAGAGTATTTACTACTAAATTGCAAGCATTATAAATTAAAGTAAATAAAGTTTAAGAAAAAGACTCAGCTCAAAAACACAGACATCATATTTGTCATGATGAATTGATTCATAAAGATTAGATCAGAGATTAAAGTCAAAGACTGAGTCGAAAATCAGATCTGAGTTAGCTCTGAAACTTTATGACTTTGTCAAGACATCGTTTAGACTACGTCATATCTTCGACTTAATATGTCATGAGTTATGTTGTGCTCAACTTAACAATGCTTGACAAACTCTTTATAGTCGATCGATCTTCTTGAGTTATTGAGAGCTTCTTAATAATTAGTTCTATCATAATATATACTCATTCTGTGCCTGCTTAGAATATCACATTGTCATATCACTCTTATAAATCTCATCTATTCATTTAGTAGACTCAATCATCACAGTTCTAATTATTTCAAATTTTTCTTAGAAGTGATGATTTGATATTCAAGCATGACAACAGCAACGCAATCACAACAAAGTTGAAACAATGACATCTTGATCTTACAAGACATCATATCAGAAAACGAATGTTGCATAATGAAATCAAAAAGTGAAGAAGCAGAAGATGAACTCTTTCTTGATATTAATAAACAGCTGACATGAGCAATGCTTCAATGTGATGAACTGTGAAAGAAACAGAAGCTAGCGACTATTCAATCAGAGATTGAGACTCTGCAAATTGTCAAAACGACGAAGACAAGTTGTTCAGCTTTCATTCAAGCTTTCACTGAGAACTTGAACAATCTATGCATCATTGTCTTCATAGTGTCGATGATGATGAAATAAAGTCATCATGAGATCATCTTGCAAAAGCAAAAATCTTCAATGTCTTTGAAGAAGTATCATGACAAAATCATAAAAGAACATAGAGAGTAAATTCGCGATGTCAAAATCTCATTTTGAAATATCTCTTGACATTTTGAAAGTGATGAGAAAAAGATTTTGTACTGCATGATCTATTTGAAGAATAAATCGAAGAAACTTTGATTCAATCATGAAGAGACTATGTCTGCAACTCAGCAGATGTGATTCAATTTTATCAACTTTCTTTTGAATCTAATCAAAGATTCGATGAATTGAGACATAAACGTGACTCAGCAGTATGCGAACGCATTGCAACATTCAGATCAGATGATACGAACGTTTGCAGTTTATTTGAACATTCTGAAACATCAACTTTCATTGTATAGTGATGAGCATAAATGAGCTCATCTATTCATCAAGTTGAGATCTGAGCTGCGTGTAATCATTACTAATGTGCAGTCGATTTCTATCACATAAGATGCATTAATCAATCTTGTTGCTTAATTGAAAACAAATCTGTAAAAAGAACACGTCTTGTCATCGAAACAACTTTAGATCAAAAGAATTTGATGTAAATTGAGTATTCATCGATTCAATGTTGCATATAAGTCATTTCAAGATTTCGAAAAAAGACAAGCTCTTGATGAATGCTTCAAATCATCAAGAAAAAAACAAGAAGTTCTCTTTGTAAAGACTCTTATATATAAAGAGCATGTAATTCAGAAAGATCAAAAGACAGAAACAAAGATTTACATGAATATCAATGTCAAGATGAACATGATTAGTTAACATTTCATCATTGAGCAGAATATATCATTGTTAAACGTTGATCTTTCAAGATTTATCTGAATAAACAATCAGAATGTTTATTGTTATGACGTCTATAAGATGTGTTATCGACTGAAAGACAGTTGAAGCATAGAGAAAAAGATATAAGTATCTTCTATGTTATTGACAAGAAAGAATCTCTCTTGATTCTGAATATGTTAAATATGCAATTCAAGTGTATTTGAATAAACATAATCATAAGAACATGACGTTTCAACGTGAACAAGCACGCATTTGAGTTGTTCTTCACACAAGTATTTGCAAAAGCTCTACAAGATGAGTCTACTGTGTATGCTTTTGTCATGATCAACGTCGTCAAAGAGTTAATCGTTGAACATCAAGTGAAAGCAATGAATAACATGATGAGTTGTATCATAAATGCATTCAAAACGCAGACTTTACTTATTGAACTGAAAGAGTACGAAGATGTATTTTCAACAGAAAGTGCAGACAAACTGTCTTTGCATAAAGATCACGATCATGCAATTGAAATCACTGCAAAATCATCATATGAATTGTTGTATAATCTGTTGAACACAGAGTTAGCGACTCTGAGACAGTATCTAGACAATGTTTTAGCGAAAGAATGAATTAAGCACTTCATCAGCTTAACTGATGCATTTATTCTATTCATTTTCAAAAAGAATGATAGTTTTCATTTATGCGTGAACTATCGAGATCTGAATAAGATCATTGTCAAAAATCGTCATTTGCTGTCTCTAATTAGTGAAACTTTAGACAGACTCAGTAAAGTCAAGCAGTTCACTAAATTAAATCTGAAGAACATTTATCATTGTCTCAGAATTCAATGTAAAGACGAGTGAAAGATGACGTTTTGTACTCATTATGATCACTTTGAATATATGATCATGTTGTTTGATTTGATCAATGCATTTATCATCTTTCAGATTTATATTAATAAGATCTTGACAAAGCTTTTAAATGACTTTTGTGTTATTTATCTGAATGACATTCTAATCTTCTTCATAGAGAAGATTGATCACGTAGATCACGTGAAGCAGATTCTGAAGAAACTAAGAAAGTTCAAGCTATATGCTAGCTTGAAGAAGTGTGCATTCTTCATCACTAAAGTGAATTTTCTAGAATTTGTTGTATTCACAGAAAGTGTTTCAATGAATCTAAGTAGAATAGACATCATCAAAACGTGATTCAGATCAAAGATGTATTGAAAAATACAAGTTTTTCTGAGATTCATCAATTTCTATCGACGTTTTATACATCACTACTCTCAGATAGCAAAGTCTTTAACAGAATTGCTGAAAAATAGTGTAAAAGATGTAAAAATAAACTCATTCATATGATTGAGCGAAGCGAAACAAGCTTTTAATCAGCTTCGCGACGTCTTTATGAAGATGTCTATACTAAGGCACTTTGACTCAGAGCGACATATACACATCGAGATTGACATATTCAATTATGCAGTTGCAAGTATTTTATCTCAGTCAGATGATGAAGATCAGTGACATTTGATTGCATTCTGATTCAGAATGATGATAAACGTTGAAAGAAATTATGAGATATATGATCAGAAGCTTCTAGTCATAGTAGCGATGTTTAAACACTGACGACACTATGTGAAAAATAGTTATCATACTGTCAAAGTTCTGACTGATCATAATAATCTAAAGAATTTTATGAACGTTTGAAAGCTAAACGAAAAACAAGTCAAATGAGTTATGAAATTGTTGATTTGCAACTTTGAAATAGCACATAGATCAGAAAAGATAAACTCAATCAATGCATCATCAAGACAATTTGACTATAAGAGTGAGAACATTTCTGCGAATTGTTTGCTGCTCACTCTGCAGCGAAAGCTGACTAGAATAGAAAGCTTAAATAGCTTTATATTCATAGTGATCAGAGAACTATACTGTATACGAGTGATTAATGATGTTGAGAAGACGTTCGTTCACAGTATAAGTATGAACAGATATTCAGCAGAACATGTCAAAAGCAGACTGCAAGATGAAATTCACTGATAAACACAAGTGATTAATGATGTCGAGAAGATGTTTGTTCACAATGTTAGTGAAAGAAGATATTCAGTCAATCATGTCAAAAGCATGTCATCAGATGAAATTTACTGTACACAAATAATTAACGAAGTCAAGAAAATGTTTATTCACAGTGTCAATGAAAACATGAGTACGTGTTCAGCAGTGCATGTCAGAAGTATGCTGCTAGAAATCATGACTTTAGCAATGCAAAAGACGCATTTAAATGAAGTACATTTCTTAAGAAATAGAATTTCTCGATCTGAGTCTGAAAACTTGAGAAGACATGATGATGAAACGTTGACTCATAGAGATCACAACGTAGCTGAGAAACAGCTTAATTCTGTTGCTGAAACTGTTGATTGCAAACAACTCATTTCACATGCAATTGTCAGAGTATTGACAATTCATGAAATGATATATGACTTCAGTAGTAAATTCATAGTTGAGCTCATTAAGATCTTACAGCAAGAAGATGAATTTGCTGTGAGATTAAAAGCAGATGAAACGACGAGTATATGAAAGAATGATGTCAAAGCTTGAACATTGAATAATCAAGAAATAATAGAATATAATGAATCATTGTATGTTTCAGAAGATCTTTCTGTCAGAGAAGAGTTATTGAAACATCATCATGATAATTTGTTAGCAAGACATTTTGATGTTGACAAGATCAGTGAGCTATTAAATCGCAAATATTACTGAAAAAGTATGATAAAGAATGTCAAAGAGTATATAAAATACTTATGACATTTGTTAAAGAGTAAAGATGAAACATCATCTATCATATGATGAGTTGAGATCATTACTTCAACTCACAAATTCATGAAAAGAAATTACTATGAATTTCATAACAGATCTGTCATCTAGTAAATGAAAAAAAGTTATGTATGACTTGATTCTTGTGATAGTTAATTACTACATGAAGATGATGCATTATTTGTCTATAAAGAAGATTTTGACTGTTATAAAGTTAGCAAAGTTGTTCTTTGAGAAGATTGCTTTAAGATATGAGATATCAAATGATATAGTTATTGATAAAGATAGTTTATTTATCAGTGCGTTCTGATCAGAGATCTGCTATCATGTCAAGATGAAACGATGACTAAGCATCATTTTTCATTCGCAAACAGACGATCAGACAGAATGACAGAATCAAACGCTGAAACATTATTTACAAATATATTGTTCAGAAAAGCAAGACAACTGAGCTACGCTTCTACTCATAGTCGAGTTCATGTATCATCAGATGAAGCACTCTTTATTGAGCTGTAGTCTCTTTAAAGTGATGTATGACTATGAGTTAATCTTTGACATACACATCAAGAATGATGCTATGAAAGAAGAAGTGTCAGCAGCAAAAAAACGCGTTGAAATGCTGCAAGATGTGTGAAACACGTTGATGTAATGATGACAAAATGCAATTAATGCTCAGACAAAGTACTATAATCGAAAACATAAGTCTAAGTTCTTTAATGTCAACGATTTAGTCATGCTATCAGCAAAAAACCTGAAGCAGAAGAAGTCGAGCAAGAAGTTATCAAATAAGATAATAAAGTTCTTTCATATACAGAAACTCATAGACAAGCAGACGTATCATCTTGATCTTTCAATCATTTATAGAGTTTATTCTGTCTTTCATGTATTTCTTTTAGAGTTGTATAATTGTAGACTAAATGATGACTTTATACTCGATTATTTTATACTCAAGCTTATTGATGATGAGTAAGAATAAAAGATAGAAAAGATTTTACAGAAGTGAAAAAGAAAGAAAATCTTATATTATAAGATACAATGAAAAGAATATTCTATTGAATATAATCAATGAATATTGAGCGAAGATATGAAAGATGTCTCGAAGCTTATAGAAGCTTTTGAAACGAGGTTGAAACATGAGCGAAAAGCATAATCACTCACTTTCAAGCATAAACTCATTATTAGAAAAGAAAAATCACTGTATTATGATAGTTTCGTTTTCTAATGAAGCAATCACATATGTAAATCAACAGACAGAAGAAAAAAGCGCAAAGATGCTCAAACGCGCTCAACAAGAAAGCGCAATCATCACTTCATCAAACATCTCTCATATGAAGCAAGATTGCAAACTTCTTCTTCTTTCTCATTGTCAGATTTACATTGAGACGTGAAGATAAAGATTTGAAAGATGACAGATTATGTTAAAATATATCAGAACAATTAGAAACATTAACAAAATGATATATAATTAAGATTGAACATATTGCAAAGCGCTTTACATTCAGAATTTCTCTGACAATGTCATTGACAATCATCATCTCTTTAAGAATGAGCTTTTGAATCTTTAAAAACTCAAGTTTGTGAACTCTTTTAAGATAATTCTTTACACAAGTCGCTGTTATCAACTTCTTGTAAAGAATTTTCTGATGAGCAGTGAATATCTTCAGAGTGACATTCTCTTCTTCATTCTTAATTACACTATCATGAATATTTTGCAGACGAAAAAATTCATTGATAATTGAAATGCAAATGTCGAGAATCTAGACATTGAATCATGAGCGTTTAGCAAACATATCATATAAGTATACTCATTGCAATACAGAAACTTTCATTACTTGCATAACAAGCACACTTCTTGTACATTGTCTTTCTTTGAAAGATGATATCACACAGCGATGCTCTATTCTCGATGTGTAAAACTTAAGCACACTTTATACAAATCACTTTATTTAGAACTTTGAGATCAGCAATGCTTCTTTTGCTTATTTTCACAATTGACAGCTGAAAAGCATCAGTAACAACATCAAAAAGTTGAATAAGTAAATCTCATCATCATTCTTTGATTTCGCAAAGTCTGTGAGTTCGCCAAGATTATTGATGAAGCATCAGCAATCATTTCTTTTCTCATTGTCTTTTGAATTTTTTCTTTGATAGTTGAAATATACTCGAAAGTTTGAATAATAAAAGTGATGAGTTCTCAATCAGAATTTGATGACATTTGCATTATCATGAGCAATTCAGCATCATCAGCATCAGCAGCATCATGATCATCACATCTGATTGATATCTTTTGAGCAGACTTATGATACTGTTAATTACAGTAATAGTCGTGAAATCTCAAGTTGTGATATCACTTACTTTCATAATGATCTTGACTTAAGCATCAGTCAACTTCATCATCTTACAACTCTCTTTGAGTGTCACTGCACATTCATGACTTATGATTTAGATCTTTTACTCTTACAATACAAATATACTCAAGATTTGTCAAAAGTAATCATACAATGATAAAAATATGATCATGATTGAAAGAAGATGAAGTTGAAGAAAATGAGAAGTTGAGAAAAATTGAAAGAGCAATAAATAAATCAATAATTATTATTCACTTTTGTTTACATTTTATCATCTCAACAACATCATCTACTCAAAAGATAAACAATGTCTATGTGCTATTTACACGTCATCATTGCTGTTATTTACATCAATTACACATCACATATACTATTTATAATGTCATTTATACACATTATAATCAAAGATGAATCATCATTCAATTAAAAGTTTCTCTTTTTCTTGTTTTCTCACAAAGATTTGAAGATTTTTATCGAGAGCTTCTAGAGTGAATCAATGAATGCACGTCATCATTTATTAAAGTAAACAAAGACATTAATTATTGAGATCGAGAATGAACTCACTTAGAAGAAAAGACAATTGTCATGATGAATTAACTCATAGAAATTAGATCAGAAGTTAAAGTCAGAAACTGAATCAAAGATTAAATCTGAGTTAGCTCTGAAACTTTATGACTTTGTCAAGACATCATTTAGACTACATCATATCTTCAACTTAATATATCATGAGTTATGTCATGCTCAACTTGACAATGCTTAACAAACTCTTTATAGTCAATCAATTTTCTCGAGTTATCAAGAGCTTCTTAATAATTAACTTTATCATAATATATACTCATTTTGTGTCTGCTTAGAATATCACATTGTCATATCATTCTTATAGATCTCATCTATTCATTTAGTAAACTTGATCATCACAATATTAATGTTGTTTATCATCAAAATTGAAAGAATTGCAACATTAAAGTATTTGAAAAATACTTGAATTATGACGAGAAAATGACTATTAGAAACGAAAGAGTAAAACATGAAAAGTGCAAAGAAATGAAGAAAAATAAAAGTATGATTATAAGAGTTTGAGCGAAAGCACTTATATATGCAAACTATCGATGTGATTGATTAATGAGAAAATATAAAGCAGTAACTTTGATCAGATTACATGTAACTTAGCATACATACAGCATTTAAACAGTACTATAGTCATAGACTGCATGCACTTAATGAAGAAAGAAAAAAATTTAATATATTAATGATTTGATTTGATTTGAATTTATACATTTTTATGACATTGATTTAAATCAGCAATGAAACTTATCTGTATATGATGCTGACTATGAATTTACTGTTTAGCTACAGTAAAGTCTAGAAATTATCAAAAGTTTGAATGATATCAAGATGCTGCGTGATGATGAAATGCTATGCATTGATCACATGCAAAGTTTTCGCGATTGCACAGACTTTGATAATCTTAATGTGCATGTTATAAGCAATCTGTACGCAGATAAGAAAGTTAAATAAAACGCAAAACTATAAGAGAAATCACTTATGAAAATCATTCAATTCAATATCTTATCATCATAATGATGAGAATTGAAACAAAACACTTTTGTGTTTGATCTGTTGAAAGTGATTAGCAGAAAAAACTTAAATCACAAACATTTTTTAAATTTACATGCTAACTATGTATAAATCTTGTTAAGATTGCGTGTCTATTACTATGATATAAACAACTTATAAGACTCATTAAGTTCAACATGAGTAAACTTAAGAATCTCATTAATATTGTTTAACAAACGTTTAAATACAAACATTTTATACATGAGTAATATGTTGATGAAAAGACTTCATTAAAAGAAGAGAAACATAAGTGAGTTAATAAAGAATGATTGAATTATGCTGTCTGATTAAAAGTGTAGCATATAAACATTTTTGCAAAACATGATCAATCTGCATGAGAAAAATCTTTACAAATAACATGAAACAGATGAGTCACATACTTTTAAGCGAAGTGAGCATTTGCAAGATGTAATATACAATGATGATGATTGTTGATCTTAAAAATCTCACTTCTTCACTGAGCTTTGACTTTCAAATGTCTTGATGATAAAGTCAATTTCTAATTAAAGACATCATCTGTATAACTTAAGAAAACAGTAATGCATGTTAATGTAATTAAAGAAGAAATTGATTGTGATATACATATGTATTGCAGATGAAACATCTGCAACTCATGCTTAAGAAGTAAATTGTTGAAATTTGAGCAGTGAAAGATTTTATTCATCTTGAACTGTGAATCTGTCACAAGAAATTCTCTTTGAGTAACTTCTTAAGTCTAAGAAAGAAATCAGCATAGAAGTTATGCTTTATGTATGTTGCATGCAACGTATACAACATATTTTCAATAAATATCACATCAAGAAGTGCGTGATGTCTTTGAATAAAAGATGTTGTGTCAACTGCAATGAAAATCATGAACTTTGAAGACACATTTGTTTCAAGTGATGACAGCAGATGAAATAAGCATTCAAAATCTATAGAAATAGATTGTTCAGATACTTTGAAATGTTTAAATACAATCATGCACTCTTTTTACTGTTTCTGAACTTTTTTGATTCAACAAACTTCTTGAGTTCAACAACAATCATGTTGAAAACATGCAGTTAAATTGTTGATGAATCAGTTTGACAGATAGTAAAGATCAAGAAAAGATGAGTCAATCTTTTCTCTTGCATAAGTAGTGATTTAAATGAAACAACATCTGAGCAGATTCAGAAATGTTTAATCAGAAAGTGAGAAAGATTCTTGATGATCAAAAGCATACAAAGAGTCTTCTCATTGCAGAGTCAACAACAACTATAAATAACTTTATGATAAAACAATATTTTCTACAAATTCTACAATACAACATCAGAAAGTCATTAAGAATTCAAAAATCATTTTTAATTAATAGAAAAGTTCGCGAATTCAACATAGTAGCTATACAGAAGTAAGATTGCAACAACAATGATTCACAGTCATTTAGCTCAGCACACAACTTCTTTCATTTAGTGAAAAACTCATCATCTCAATCAAGAACATGCATATACATTAACAAACATTTAAGATTCAATCAATGAATAGTAGAAACAGCTAAGTTAAACATTTGCTCAATCAGAATATTAACTTGCAACGCAGATGACAAAATGCAGATACTAAGACTTTTAAACATTTACAATTTATGCTCATTGTTTACTACATTCACAGAAAGATCTTTAATCATTTCTCATTTGAATGAACTACTTAAGAATGACTGTGAACAACTGATCATAAAAGATTTCAATCTACATTATTCTCATTGAGAAAAGTGAAGATGTTTCACTCATTATATGATGACTAATACTTTGCTAAACATCATTATAAATGTAAGACTGAAATTATTGCTGAAATCAGACATTATTACTTGCGAAGCTCACAATCAATTTACGATGATTGATTTAGTCTTTAGCAGTAAGAAAATACAGTTCATGACATGCAAGTACAAGATACGAATTAATCTGCATCAGAAATTGAATCATCTTTTGATCATTACAAAGTTATATTTACAAACAATCTTAATGCAGCTTTTGACTTGATGACTTTGAAAAAAAATGAATACAGAAGCATTGAATATTTATTTGCAAATACATCTATCTTTGAAATGCTCTTTAGACAACAAGACTATGATGAATGACAGAATGTGCAAGATTATCAGAGTGTTACAAAAGATCATCAAGAAATTAATTTTCTTGTCAAATTGAGTAAGAAACTTTTGAAATCAAAGCTGCTTTAAAGTAGTAATGAAATCAAGACAACTGCAAATCATATGAAAAACACAAGACACATTAGAAGCATGAAATGAATATCTGAAGCACAATGATCATAAAAATAAGATCATTCAACAAACGAAATGCACACACTTCAGATTACAAATGCAAGAGCTGAGCGAAGCACTCAAATTAATATGATGCTTTGCAAAATGAGTTAGAATTGAAAGTCAGTTACTTAAAAAGCTTTCTCAATTTTCATCACTGAAGTGAAGCAACATCGATTATATGACAACGACATTCGAGAAAAAAATCGAGATACTGCAAGAAAAGTTCTTTTCTCATCTTCTTAAACAGATGTCAATGACATTGCAGAATCATTCATATCTCTGACAGTCTCATTCAATTCACGCATCACAGAAGATGAAGTGAAGCAGACAATCAAATGAGTAAAAGCAGACAAAGCATCAGATGTTTCAAATATTTCAAACAAAGCGCTTCAAATAAGTCTTGCAGAACTGATTTTAGTACTGACGAGTTTATTCAACGCATGCGTAACATACAAATATCATTTGAAGCAGTTTAAAAAGACTCAGACAATAGTATTATGCAAATTGAAGAAAAGCAACTATATTGATTCAAAGATGTATTGACTCATTGCTTTACTTGATATCATGAGCAAAGCTCTGAAGTCAATCATGATTAAAAGACTGAGTGATATAGTTAAAACTCATCACATGCTATTTAATGCTCAAATAAGAACAAGATGTAAGTGATTCATGATCTTAACATTAAATTTACTGATAAATCAAGTTCACACAGTATGAAGTTGCAAAATTAAATACATAGCATTTATGCTAAGTTTAAACATCGTCAAAGCGTTTAATTAAGTCTCACACATCAGACTTCTGCATACACTGAAGATGAAAAGAATGTTAAGCTACATAATTGAATGAACATGCAGCTTTCTAAAAGATCAAGAGACATCACTAATATTCAATGAATAAACAAGCAACATGCGCAAGATAAACGCAGACATATTGCAAAGATTCTTCATTTCATTGATTCTCTTTCTATTCTTCAACGCAAGTTTAATTGAAAAATGCAAAGCATTAAAAATTAAAATCAAAGTGCTTAACTTTGTAAATGATATTAACATTCTAGTTTACAATAAATTCACTGAAGAAATTTGCAAAACATTGAGCAAAGCACATGATGTCTGCATGAAATAAGCATGCACTCATGACGCAACATTCGCATCAGAAAAGTATGAGTTCATGCATTTTACTAAAAAATTGAAAAGATTCAACATGATGACTAGCATACAAATAAAAAGCTCAGTTATCAAATTGAAATCAGATGTATGAGTTCTAAAGATGCAACTGAACATAAAACTGCAATAAGATGTGCATCTTCAACAAATAAAGATGAATCACGTCACAAGAATGCTGACACTTAGTCATTTTGAAGTCTTCACATGAGAAGCTATCTTTACAAAAGCAAGACAAGTATACTCAGCAGTAATGAGATCAGAAATTACATTTGAAGCATCAATCTGACATCAGCGTGACAAGAAAAATGAACTGTTGAGCAAAGAATGCAAATTAGAAACACTTCAGAATCAGACTCTGCATCACGTAGCAAAAGCATTCAAAAGAGTAAGCATTGAAACTCTAAAGACAGAAATATACATAAGCTTGTTACATGTTTATCTGAACATGTTACAGAACAAGATCATGCTATACAATTGAGTTAATAATTGAACACAAAAGATCAAACAAGCATACAAACTAATACATGTTCATTTGACGAAAGTTAATTGCATCATTTCTTACTCACTCATCATCAAGAAAATAGTACTTCTGAATGTTTTCATTTAAGAAGATGCAAAGATATAGTTAAGATGCAAATGACATATTTTCTTCTTCACAATGATTTCAACAAGTGATAGCATCGCAATAGCACAGTATCACAAAGATCAATGAAATCAACAATGAAAAAAGTACAGAGAATGTGTTGCAGATGTTAATGCAATCGCAGCACAAAGATTGCATCTGAGTAATAAGATGATAAAGATGCATGATGATTTTCAGAAAGCAGAAAGCACACTTGCAATGCATATCAGAATTGAACGCATAGATCTGAATGTTTATCTGCACTTTAAAAACATTTCAAACATGAATAGCTCATGATGCAACTGCGAATGAAGTTATCAGATGACAAAGCATATATCTATGCATTGCTTGAACTGATTGCATCTGCGATCAAGAATGTTACAAGATGCTGACTTTTCAAACTATCAAATAATCATCATCATCATGAAAAGTTTCAAAGCAATAGCAAAAATGATGATGAAAATGAAGCTCTTGAAGCAATTTAAAGTGACTAAAACACTCATTCTTTAACATGCAATCAACGTGAACAAATTTGATACATAGTTTCAAAACTTACTGTCTTGACTGCGTAAAGCAGTTGTATAGACTGCGAGTGATTTTCTACTTCAGAGAGTTTTGTTCACTCGATACAAATAGCATAGAATTTCTCATAAGTTGATTTAATCGATGTTACAAAAGTGTATGAATTTATTATTATTATTATTCATGTTTCTCTTCATGTTTTTCTTTATGTTTCTTGTCATAATTTTCTATCAAATGATCTTCATGTTTTTCTTCATGTTTCTCTTCATGTTTCTCTTTATGTTTCTTTTTATGTTTTTCTTTATGACTTTTTATCAAATGATCTTTATGTTAATTCTTCATGACTTTCTATTAAAAAAATAATGTAAAAAGATAATGTAAAAGTTGAAATTTTTTTTATATTTAACTCTTTTGATGTTAAGCTTAAGTTCTTGATAAGTCAAGTCAAATGAATTTAATTTCTAGTTGAGTTGAGTTGAATTAAGTTAAAAATATGCTCAATTCAACTTAAGTTAAGTTGAAAATGTAAACAACTTGACTTTGAATCAAGTTGAATTCAAAATGTCAACTTGAAACTCAACTTGACAATCAATTTACTTAAGCATTACGCGCTGAATAGAAGTTATAAATTCATTACTGATAATATAGTGTCAATTATATTGTTTCAATGACGTGAAGTTACTGTGTAGTTGATGAGTGATTTTCTCTTTCAGAAAGTTTTGTTCATTTGATATACATAATATAGTTTCTTTCATGAATTGAATTTAAATCAATGTCACAAGAATGTATAAATTTAAATCAAATCAAACATTAATTAGCGAACAGTGATCAAAAACGCATGACATCAAATTCTCAATGACAAAGCATAAGCTGATTCACTTTACAAGAATCTTTAAATGATTCAATATGAAAGTTGATGTAGAGTTAATGAAACATCAGATTAACTCAAAATCAAATATCAGAATCTTGAAAGTTCAACTGAACTTCAAGCTGAAATGAGTGATTTACATGCATCATGTTGAAGCAAAACTAATGATTAAACAAAAGATTATGCAGACAATCATTGAGTCTACTTGAGACTCATCAATGATGATGAGTAAGCAAATATACTTCGTGATGACACGCTCTCTGCTTAGTCACGAAGTCATCATATGATATACATCACAGAAAGTGAAAGATCATTGAAAGAATCTGAACATCAAGTTGAGATTAATGCAAGAAAGAGCATTGCAACAAATCATTGATGTTTATCATGTGACATCAACAGAGACTTTACAGATGAAAACAAACATGATGTTGATAAATATTCAATTATGAAAGTTGATACAAAGATTGATAACAAATATGAACTCTTGAAAATCAAATGAAGTTATTAAGATGACAATGTGTTGAATTTGCAACAACTTGACACTCAAAAGAGATTGAAAATCAAAGTTGTACAAGACATTTCTACAGCTGAAGCAAAAGTGAATGAAAGAAACACTTAAGCAGATGAAGATGAATTGAAGTCATTTTTACACAGCGACTTTCTGATCAGAGTCATCAAAGATAGTTATAGTTGCAAACAAGAAAATGTCAATAAGATAACATAATCTCGACACATTCACATTGAAGCAAAGAGTTTACTTAAATGATAGTAACAGCAGAAATGATGTTACAGCGATCGCGATGAAAATGAACTGAGAGCTAAATAAGAGACTGAGAGAATCGACTTTAGTCATCATTCATCATGATGAGCTGAAAAAGTTAGTCGCGAAGATGAAACATCTTGCAGACGTAGCGACAGTGAATCAAGAGTGTCATGAAAAGATATACAAAGTATACAATGATAGTCAGACTTCTTTGAAAACAATGAAAGTTATGATATCAACAAAAGATTAAATACGTCTGCAATGAGTTCAAATTGCACATGAGAACATTCAATCTTGAGAAGTCACGCTGAAGCTACATTGAGTGACGAGACATGCAGAAGTACTTGAAAATGAAGTGATGAACAAGATGACTGATGATGCACATGATTTGTCTCTATTGTTAACTGAGCATCAGTGCATTGAAGTGATGATGAGACTGACATTCATACAGAAACAGATCAAACAAACATGAAGAATGATCTGAAAAGAGAGATTCAACGCAGCTCATTTTCAATATCTGACATCAAAGATGATACATCAACATCTGTGACTGCACAAGAATCATGCAAAGTCTCACAGCATGTTACTGATGCAGCTACACACAAGAAAAATTGACTTCAATCAATTTTTACATGAAAGACGAGTATTCAATGTCGCTATGACAACATGCAAGTATGACAGAAATCAAATGTTGATCAAGCACATTTTATTAACATGTTTTAAATGAAAGATAGAATGAAAGACAATGCAATGTAAAGAGAACATCACGAACTTGAGAAAGCTTCTAGAAATCATGAGCGTGATGACAGCGATCATTCAAATGATACTTTCAACAAGCATACTGAATCAATTTCAGACTGTGATGTCATCAAAGAGTCAGATGAAAGAGAGAGAAAGTAGAAAAGAAACAAGCTCATAGAGTTTTTGCATTGAAAACAGTTACAGTATAAAGTGCAGAAAAAAGCGATAGTAGATATAAAAAGAGCGCTACGCTAGCGCAGCGCTCGCTACAATATATAGAATCTTGCATAAACTCATAATGAGTGTTGAATCGAGTAAGAATTTCAAAAAAAAAACATTAATTATTTAAAAATGTAGTTTATTATTTTTAAATGAGAATTAAACTAAATTATAAAATTATTATATTTTCATGTATTCAGTTATTTTATTATAATGAAAAATTCATGTTATTATAAATCAGTCATATTACTATAATATCATTTTTAAATGATACTTTTAATTATTATTAAATAAATACAGTTAAAGAAAATCATAGCTTTTTACTAAGATAGTTGAAACTTATGTAGTAAGCAAGATGATTAACTTAAAAAGACTTAGTAATTGTTGCTTATCTTGAAAGATGTAACGCATTTAGCTTCTTTATGTTATGAGTTTGCATAAAGCGAATCATATGAGTGTATTTTAACTAGAAGTTCAAAGCTGAAGAAGAAAGAAGATGCAACACGTCATGAGTTTTACTCACAAAGACATGCTAAATTGCTAGCGTGTCAACATCAGCTTTATACTAGTTTATGATAGTCTGACATGATCTATGTTAGGCTAACTCGAAGTGCACGCTTGCAACACTTCAAGGCTAGGTTTTATTTACTTCATTTGAGGTTCTGAGGCAAAGTTCAATCAAGATTGACAGGTAGCTGAGTCAGCAAAAACCTGCTATATATACATCTTAATTGACGATCTTTTTAAGGTGGCATGGTGTAATGGTAGCACGTAACGTTGTGGTTGCAAATTTCACGCCGAATGAGTGTTCGATTCACTTGAGTCCGTTCCGATCCCGGTTCGATTCCGGGTGCCGCCAGTTTTTTCCCAATTATTTTAATTCCTATCAGGAATGGTAAGATGCGAAAATTTTGAGTTGATTAATTTTGAACAATTACAAATTAATTCTGGACGATAGGTAGACAGTTGCCAAACTGTACAACTAGTAAATACATTTTCATCTCAGCGTCCTAGAGCTGGCTTTTGAGGAGAAGTGGCGGCCAAGGGATAAACCAC
>JAABUK010001794.1_pt1 | contig 40188 bp, 39 predicted proteins | sample 5559141 | NCBI WGS metagenome assembly JAABUK01 (sample SAMN10711869, study PRJNA513367) | rock metagenome | isolation source: Antarctica rocks | place: Antarctica: Victoria Land, Pudding Butte nord | collected 2016-01-03 | reverse complement strand
GCCCAGACATCACTTCCTCCTTCCCCTTCCCCTTCCCCTTCGCCTTTCCCTTCCCCCTACCAATCCTAGTAGTAGTAGTAGCAGTAGTAGCAGTAGTAGCAGCAGCAGCACCTTCACCTCCCTCCCCCGCGCCGGCCCGCTCCCTCCTCTCCCTCAATCTTCCACTTCTTCTCACTCCCCCATCCACAGCGGGAACAGCGGCACCAGGACCAGCACCAGCACCAGCACCAGCAGAGACGGCAGCAGAAGGCACGACCACAGCTACAGCCGCAGCAGGAGCAGCAGGCCGAACACTCCCTTTCCGCCCAGCGGCCACCTGCCTACTCGTAGTAGCCTTCATCCTCCTCGTCTTCTTGGCAGGAGGTGCATCTACATTGGAAGTCCCAAGTTTTCTAGCGCGTTTGGTTGGTCGGGAGGGAGGGTCAGTAGCAGCGGCAGCAGCGGCGGAGGCGTCTTCCTCGTCCTCGTTGTCGATCTCTTCGGCTTTCCGCTTTTGGGAGATCAGGCGGGCGGACCGGCGTGGTTGTTGTTGTGGTGGAGGGGGAGGGGGAGATGGTGCCGGAGGGAGATGAGAAGCGACAAGGGTGGATGGAGAGGCGGGCAGGGAGGATTGCTTCTCTTGCTGCTCCTGCAGCTCCTGCTCCTGCTCCTGCTCCTCCTTCCTCCCTTCGGCAGAAGGAGACGAACTACCCCCCAGCCCACGAGAACGCGGCATCACAAACCCCGGCGTCCCCACCTCGACCCTGGAAGCGTGGATATCTGAGGATGATTCATCGTCATCGTCTCCTTTGTCTTCTTCAGCTTCAGCAGCAGCAGCGGCTTCCTGCGTCGCAGTCCCAGCCTGCGGCGGTGGAGAGTTGAATGCCGATGGGACGTTAGAGGAGAATTCTGTGTGCTCTCCGGCGGGCTCCTGATTCGGTGCTTCTGGCGAGTTGAATGCGGACGGGACGTTGGAGGAGAATTCTGTGTGCTCCCCGGCGGGCTCCTGATTCGGTGCTTCTGGCGAGTTGAATGCGGACGGGACGTTGGAGGAGAATTCTGTGTGCTCTCCGGCGGGCTCCTGATTCGGTGCTTCTGGCGAGTTGAACGCAGACGGGACGTTGGAGGAGAATTCGTCTACCTCTTCTTGGTCGTTGGGGCCGTCGAGCTGTGCGATACTGGTGGGCTTCGTGTGGGGGAAAGCTGAGATGATGTTGTTGTTGCGGCTGATTGGGAAGAGATGGAGACCGGGGTTGAAAGTGGTGGAGAACATTGCGATGATGGTTGAGAGGGCTTGGGTATGATGTGGTGTGATGTTATCGAATGATACGAAGAGTGTGAGAGTATGAGTCCTAGACATGCAACAGAGAGACTTGTTGTGGGTTTCAGATGGTCCAAGTGAGATGAGTTGTGATGGTGGCTTTCGAAAAGAACAAAGTCCGAAGGTCGGTTCCAGGAGGCAGATATTTATATGTTCCCTGTCTTGCGGAAACAGCTTCCTGGATTTGCGGGTCGTCAATGGCGGATTGTCTGTCAATGGGAGGGGTGTGATTGACAGGGAGACATCAATGGGAGAATGCGGTGGAGAAGAAGAATTCAATGGGCACAGAAGAAAACAATAAACAAAAGCTGGTTCGGGTCTGAGAGCAATAGTATTTCGTGCGGAAGACCTACTGTGCGAGTCTTGGCGAGGATGTGTTTTGTGGTTGCCACATTGAACAATAGGCTTGTATTGAGCACGAAGCTCGTCAGTCCCCCAGTTGAATGAAGGATGGCGCGTCAATTGGCGCTCTCAATGGGTCGAAAAAGCGTATTGTGCAGTCATAATACACGAATATGGCAGTGAAGTTAATGCTCAGGGGAGGCTCTTGGCATTGTTGGATTGCACACAATACTCATGCAGGGGTTCTTCGAGAACAGAAGATAATGTCCATTGCGCACAGAGTGATCTACCGCGGAGGAGATCGATAGAGGAACTGTTGAGGCTTGAAAGGATGATATCTTCCAGCATTATTTCAACATCCAGCAAAGCTCGTTATTTCTTGGTCAACAATTCCCTGAAGTCATCATTGCTCTTCCCGCCTTGAGACGAGGCATTCATGGAATCTTTCTCGTCTTTACCGTTTGAAGCAGAAAATCCCAGGCCTCTTTTCTGTCCCAGGCCTCCCCTCCTACCTGCTTGCTGACCTGGTCTTCGAATTGGTCCGGAGGGCTGCAAGCTTGCTTGCGTTGACACAAGATTATCTTTTCTCGCCTTACCAACCTGAATCTTGTCTGTTTTTCTTTCAGCTTTCTCTTTGAGCATATCCGGCACTGTTCCAACACGAAGATGTCGTCCCGGTGTGATTTCTTGGCCCTCCAGACCAAGAGATGCCTTTCCGGCATTATGCGCATCCGTATATTCCACGATTGCACCTTGGTGATCCGGACGCAGCACGATCTTTACGAGGTCCCCATAATCCTCTGCAATGGCTCGAAGGCGACTATCGTTGACTGTGTCAGGAACGTTCATTAACGCTATGGTGCGAGCGCGTCGATCTCCCGAAGGATGCTCCACATGCGAGGAGGTGGTTGACATTGCTGAAGGCGATCCTGCCGTGCCGTTGGCGCCAATTGATGGAGATTCTGACCTGCCTACTCGGGATATGATGGTAGTCGCCTGTCGTTTGGCACCGCCTTTGCCTGAGATCTCGACATGAAGTTCCCGCGACAAGAATGAGTGGCCGTTCAGGGCAGTAGCGGCATTTGCCGCTTCCTGAAGAGAATTAGCATATTTCCAGAGGACGAGAATTTTACGCCTTACCTCTGACGAGAAGACAACGAAGCAAAAGCCTTTGCTCTTGCCCACGACGGTTCGAGGGATTCTGACGGATTCCACTGTACCGTATTTCACGAAAAGGTTCTTGACATCCTCCTCTGATGCGCTCCAGTGTACATTTCTAACATAGACTTCTCGTCCTTCTTCCATTGCCCCAGATCGATCTTGCTTCACGTTAGGATTTGATATTTTAGCAACGAGCTTCAACTTTTCATCTACTTGCTGTCCGTCCAGCTCTGTTGCAGCTTGAGCTTGTGCATTCATTCTGAATTGAACATAGCAAAATCTGCGGTGAGTGTTGTATTTGAGGGAAGGAAAACGAATATCGACAATGTCGCCGAACTGGCCGAAAAGATCCCAAATATACGCTTCGTCCGCCGTAGGTGGAAAGTTTGCGACGAAGAGGGTGGAACCACTGCCCAGTTGTACTTCTATAGGGTGTCCTTCAAAGTCTTTGCCATCCCGGGTCTGTGCAAACTGAGCCGCTTCCTTCTCATCGAACTCTACGACAGCGCTCGTGCCGTTCTGATGTACCACTTTGAGGCTGTTAATTGTACCGCAATCTCGGAAAAACTGACGGAGCTTAGTTTCCGTGACATTCTCTGGCAGTTTCTGCACGAGAATCGTAGCATTTTCACGATCCCGCTTGATCTGTTTCTCGGTTGTTGCTGGGGCTTCAGGTGCCTTACCATTCAAGTCCTCATTCTTGATCTTCTTGCTAGGCTCGGCGATCGGCTCATCTTCACCCTCTCGTTTTCGCTTCCCAGAGTGGATCGTACTTGTTTCTGTTGCTTGCGGTATGGTTTGCTGTGTCTGCTGTGAAGCTAGCGCTGCTTCCGCTTGAGCCTTTCCCTCTACCTGAAGAGCCTCGAATTCTTGTCTCCTTGCTACAACTTTCTCCATCTTCCTCACTTCCACAATAGCCATCTGTAACTCTTCAACATCCTCATGGTCTTCACAATGAGTAATGTACGCAGACATTACTTTCTCAGGCCAATCTACAGTCTCTCTTTGGACTGCCTGACGGAGGACAGCTGTTGCGTAGTGAGGAATGGGGGTCTTCCGTGAAATATTGCCGTCCTCCGTGTTTTCCCTCTGGATAAACTTGGCCCAGCAGCTCATTTCCCACGTATAAAATTGAAGCCAGAATTCCCAGGAATCTCCTTGTTTGGGAATCAGACCTCTGAAAGTTTCCCTGGCAGTGTCCCAACTCCCACTTTCGCTCGAGAACTTAATGTAAATACGCTCGAGCCTAAACCTAGGATCAGGATTGCTGCCTTCTCCGAACTTGCTGGTCGCCAGTTCTTGCAGATTCTCGATGGAAGACCTGATGCCCATCTCAGCAACGTCAAGATCCTCATCTGTAGAGTCAGCCTGAAACGCTCGTCTGCGAAGGTAGGTGCACCAAGCAGTGTGAACCTTGATCACCTCTTCCATGCCGCCCACGTCGAGCAGACCCGTATTTGTCGCTTTGTGTTTTATGTCTTCAGTTTGAGAGAAGCTTCGGCCTTGGCTTTCCGAGCTCAGGAGATATTGAGCCCACAAAGATCCCGACCACGGGCAATGTCGTGTGGCTCGGTCTAATGTAGGCAGTGCAGTTTGAGTAGTCCGATTGGCGTGACCTTCCTCAATCAGGTAAAGAATATGGTCTTCCCAAAGCTGAGGATCTGAAGGGAAACGCAATTCAGCTCTTTGATAGAGGGCATTCGTTAACTCGAAACTCAGCCGCTTCCTCTTTTCTGGAGTTCGCTCCCATTGCACGTAGTTAGCGAACGCTGCATACTCAGCGGTTCGATCACCAGCTTCCTGGGCTGCTGGGAGCGCAGTCTCCATCATCTGCCGCGCCTCCCATTTCGATTTTGCGTCTGTTGCTTTGCGATTGGCAGCCACCATGGTCTCTTCATAGTGGCTATTCATATAAGTCGAAACAAGGGTAGAAAATATCTGAAATGTACCATCCCAGTCTGCGTGTGGGGTCTGCAGCCTGGCATCGAACAATGATTTGACGTGCGTCATCAGCTCATTCGAACCAGTCTGGCGCAAGTCCTGCATCAGAAGGTCGATGTGTCGATTCCATACCAGGTGGCTGTCATCCATCCTCCACATAGTATCTTCTGCACCATTCTGCCAAGTGTCTAGTACCATCTTCCAGGAGAATATGTCCCGCCCAACCATCCTATCTTCTTCCGAAATGTCAGTAGAACTGTCCTCCGAAGACTCATGGTATAATCTGTGAGTGTGGAGTAGCCATTCACCAAATACTACCCACAGCTTCACACTACCATACTCTTCAGTCACGGCCTTCGAGCATTTTTCCATTACTGAAATCTTTTCGTCAATTGTCTTGGCTAGCATGCTTTCATCCTGGATCCAATCTGCCCATAGCTCTTCTCCTATAGCAAACATCTTATCCATTGCCTCTCTTGCAGCCCGAAGATCATGAAGGAGATCAAAGCCATGGGGATCGCCATGGGCATCTGGTGAGGAAGGAGGATATATGTGATCAACGAATGCTTGATGCAGTAATTTGATGAGCTCGGCGTGGGATCCGTACGAATGCGGATTTTGCTGCAAGGAGCTTGCCAACGTATTCGCGTTTTGCCGTAATTTTGGAGAAAGCGAACTTCCTGAGAAGTCAGCCCGCGCGGCGGGGTTCGGAGTCTCCGCCATTGCAATATCGAAAGAGGCTCTAGGATTTGATGTTGCGCTAGTAGGCTGCACCACCGGGAAGATTGTGGATGGTGAAAGTTGACTTTCGTAGGAGTCTTTGCTTCTCAAAGAAGGAGCAGCAGACCTGGTGGGCTGATGATTCTGCATTGAGGCCAGATCTGCCAGTGTGTCCATACTCGGTGTCGAAGACTGTCGCCTCACTTCCGCACCCCGCGGAGGGGAAGGGGCAGGCAGAACACCCGCAGTTGGACTGACCAAAGGCGAGGAAACTGCTGGTCGGTGGGCAGGACTTGATACGTGCTGAGGGATGTTGGAAAGAGGGAGTGATGAACGGGGACGGGAGGAAGAAGTTGTGCCGCGCTTGACAGGAACGGACTGATTTTTCCGGATCTGTCTTCGAGATGACTGCATGGGTATCTGTGGAGGGGAGGGGGGTTGAGGAGAGTCTTGAGGAGAGAGAAGCGCAGCGATGTCCATCGTTCAATGCAAAGATATTTGCGCTTTCTCAGCCTTGGCAGTTTCTTCACGAGATCATCTTTCTTCGGTGACTATCTTCTCCACCGCTGACCGAGATATGTTTGCATTCTGTGTGACAGCAGCAAGCTCCTAGGCGTCCGAAGGTGTCTGAAGGTCGGATGTTAGGAGAACGAGGGCTTTCATGTCCTGGCCGAAGTGGGTGGCTGCAGGATCAGATCTCAACACATCGCGAGGGCTCCCATCTATGTCGCCAGATGTGGATCGAAGCTGACGCCGTGAGAGGGGGGGATGAGGAAACCCGTCCAAACGCTTCCGCCGTAATATTACGCGCAGGACAGAGCTTGGTCTAGGCCCAAGGAGCAGATGCGTTGTCGATCCTCGTGAAAAGGTGGCATTTGGGCGAGCAGCCGAACAGCCACCAAAGCGGCAACGCTAGGCTTGGCGAATACTATTCTCGGAGCTTTGAAGCTTCGGAGTTTGGACCTCTGGATTCACCACCACGAGCAGACGAGTAATAAACGAAATCCAAATGAGCATCAACCTGCCCTCGACGCGGTTGTCGCGATCCGGTATGCTGATTGGCCATCAAAGAGTTAGTCACTCGGGCTGACACCATACTATAGCTTCAATGCGTCGTCCATCCTCCCATCCTGGACTATCGTCTGCCCAACTCTGCTCTTCTCGTTCGCACCTCGCTCTCTTACAATCGCCCCAATGTCGAGGAACTCGTCACTTCCGAACCTCGAGCTCTCCCCGAAAGATCAAAAGCCTGCGGCAAGATGCAAATACCCTACATCAAAATGTAACCTCCTCGAAATCATCTCTGATAGCCTACACCACTACTCGATCCCTAACCACAGATGGAAAAAATCCTCCCACATCAGATCAGCTTCGCATGGATATTCAAAAGCGTGCCGAGGCCGCTGCAGCCCGCGCCCGTGCTCGCGTCACCCAAGAACAGCAGACAACACCTAGATTGGGGTCACTTGCCGACAACAGTCTTTTCGCAGACCTGCCGCCTCAAAGATCAACGGAGCTGGGAGACTTGACAGCTCTGAGTGGTAGGGAACCCCAAGGCGTTGATGCAGCCGCTCTCGAATTACGCAACCCTTCAAACATGGTAGCAGCTCTAAATCCCAAACCCGAAGCTCGGTCCCGCTGGCAGCGGCGCATGGTGATTCGCAGCGTGCGCCAGCGCGGTCGCCGGACAAAAGCCGTCAAAATCGCTCGGACCGAACGCTCGTCACTATCCAAGTCTCATTTCTTCAAAACCTCAATGAAGAAACTTACGCCCTTAGCACGACAGATAGCCGGCAAACCAATCGATGAAGCAATCCTACAGATGCGCTTCTCCAAGAAAAAGGTCGCCAAAGAAGTCCGCGAGCACCTCATTCAAGCTAAAGACGAAGCCATCGTCGCCCGGGGCATGGGACTTGGCCATCTGGAACAAGACACCCGAATCCAAGCACCTTCACCGGCCTCAACCTCCCTGGAATCTTCGACCATCACCATCACCGAGCCCCAAATCTCCGTCCTCTCTCCGCCAGACCCAACCCCCCAACCCAAATACCTGCCCGGCACCACCATCCCCACCGACCCTGCCCACCGCGCCCCAACCTCGATCTATATATCCCAAGCATGGATCAACCGCGGTCCCTACGGCGAGAAAGCCGACTACCGCGCCTTTGGCCGCCTCAACATCATGCGGCCGCCCCACACGGGCCTCTCGGTGTTGTTGAAGGAGGAGAAGACGAGGGCGAGGGAGGCGGCGGAGAAGGAGACCAGGAAGATCAGGAGGAGGATGGGCAAGAACATGTGGACGCAATTGCCGGATCGGAAGGTTACGAGGCAGGGGCAGTATCTGTTGTGGTAGCTGTGGTCGGTTTGGTCGGTACGGTACGTGAGGGGATGTATTGTTATAGAGTAAGGCTGTATGGAGGGTGTGTAGACAGTCGCCGAGAGCGTTGAAATATACATCCAGACTTAGGAATGGTACACTTGCACACTATGGGACGATCCACCTCCAGAAAGGCTTTATTCCACTTCAACGAATCACGAGGCAGGCGCAGTGTTCGTTGTAATACGTGGTGTTGGCTGCGAGGTCCTCCATACATGAGTGATGGTATAATCAAGGGGATAGAGCCGTGTCAAGAGGATCCATCTAACTAGAGAGCATTGGAAACTGCCAGAGATAAATACCACACCAAAGAAACATCCTCCTCAGGAAAAAAATGTAATTCCCTATCTCTGTAACATATCTAATCTAGTCAGAGCTTTGAGGTGACGGTGACAGTGACAATGAACCGGAAATGCTCGATCCCACACGGATAATAACCAAGTGAGGCCGCTGTGGTGAGGCCTGACACCAAATAGTGCATGCATGCATGAAAGAAATGGCATATAATGCAGCTGGTGCAAGATATGCCAGGAATGTAGAAATGATCCTTGCCGTCACGCCCGACTGTAAGTCACAAACCGACGGCAAGAAACCTTAACCAGAGACTGGAGTCCAACCTGCACCGCTCGATAGTATCAGTAAGACTTATCTCTTGACTTCCTTATCCTCGTCCTCATCCCTCACCGCATTTGCCTGAACTTCTTCCTAGTCGGGCTTCCCCTCTCGGTTGCACCACCCTGCTGCTGTTGTTCCGGTTGGTCCTCAGCTTCGCGCTTCACACCCGCCGTCTGTGTCTGTTCTCGCTCACGTTCAGCCATGATTTGAAGACGACGTCCCGTTGAGCGAGTGGTGGAAGTTGTTGGCGTGACAGAGGTAGGTTGATTTGGCGTCACAGGAAGAGGGATGTTGGCTGGATTTGGAGGAGGTGTAGACGGGACGTTTGGCGTGGCGGCTGGAGCTTCTTCCATCTCTTGGCTCTGACGGGAAGAAGTAGATGGTGGCGGTTTCGAGACAGAGGATTTCCGTACGCAGGCCTTGCTGTTTTTGCGCTTGGATGATGTGGTCTTTGGATCAGAAACTGCAAGCGCTTTCCCCTTTCCCTTCCAGCCTGGTGGTGGAGAAGGGGAGTCAGCATCGCGCATCTCGTGGTCAGATAGTGTTTCCGCTCTGGTTTCATCTCGGACGTCAGGATCTGTGAGCGTGTCGTCCTGGGATCCGCGGTCCTTTATTCCCGTCTCCGTGGTTTTTCCCCTCTTCTTTCCTTTCTTCGCTGCAGTCTTGGAGCTTTCGCCTTTCTTGCAAGACTTCTTCAGCGTTTCGCGTTTGACCGGTATTGTATGTTCACTTGCCGCAGCCATCTCCAGCCATTTCTCCAGCTCTTCTTCTGCGTCTTCCATCGTTTCCTTCGCCTTGGCCAGTCCCTTCTGAAAGGTCTGTAAGTCTTCCTGAAGCTGTATGTTCCTGGGATCCTTCTCAATAGCACTCTTGGCATCCGCAACGTCCTTAAGGAGATCTTCGTGGACTTCATTCGCTTCTCTACGATACGTACGTGCGTTAACAAGGTTTGCTTTGTCGAGCTCACCTTTTGTGACGGGAAGGCATTCGATGTTGGGCAGGACCTCACAATTCTCACCGATCATGTCAATAAGGGCGATGAGATCCTTGAAGGGCCAGCGTGTTGGATCTCTCCCATGGACTGTAGTATATTCCTGCTTCTTGTCCTTATTGTTCCTCACCACCATCTCCGCGAGCCAATCTGGGACAGGAGTGATGGACTTCTTGGTATTCCGACGTCTCACTTTCTCTCCTGTCTGCTTGGCCTCTTCGCGCGACTTCATGACATCGTTATTGAACTTCTTAAGGTCTTCGTCATACTTTCCAGGATCCTGACGTCGATCGTACTCCGCCTTATTGAGTTGAGCTTCCATATGAATCCATTTACCGCTTGCAGCCATGTTTTTTAGTACATGCTTGATTGCGGCTACCTGGACTTGGATTTCTGTTGCTCCTTCACCGCTTTTGAGACGGTATTTCATGGCCTGCATGCACTTGCGACAAAGCACTTGGTAGAAATCGTCTGGGATGCTAGTGCTACAGCTTTTATTGCGACCGAAAAAATTGGAAATATAATGACGGTCATCGTTGGTGATACTTGAGTCACACTGGCCTGGCCTTGGTTCAAGAAAGTTCATGACACATCTGGTTTGGACATTAGTTGAACTGATGTCTGTGCTGGTATCGGCAACTTTATCGCCAGCTGGTGGTGAAGGAGATGCGGAACGTTCAGTTTGGAAACCTGAGATGCATTCGCTGTCTTCCTTTCTAGTCGAGATAGAAAATGACACCTCAGCTTCAATAAGAGCAGCTATTGTGATCTCTTCATCTTCTGATTTGGTCTGTTTCGGCGAGGGTTTCTGCGTGATAGGTGAGATATCGCGGGTTGCAGGTACCGTAGGCTCGAGTGGATCGGCCATAAGTATCTATCAAGAGAAATGCTTTCAAAGAAGCTTTGAATGGACGAGTTGTCGAGCAGAGTAGTTCTCAAGGTCTTTCTTAGTAGAGTCGCGAATAAAGAAGCAAATGTATGAAATATGTAGGCGAGAGGATCGATGTATAGGACATGTCGCGTTTGAGATAGGCGGTATTGTTGTGATGACTCAAGTCATGTTGTGAATTGGTTGTGAGCGCATAGCAGCGGAGTGTTTCTGGGAGAACAATAAACACAGTCAGGAAACCGTTGTGCAATTATTGTGGCCACCGCGAGTGTTTGTCCCGATTCACCAACTACCGCATCCCGACAGTAGACTGTGACTGACTGGCCGCAAGTAACAGCCACCTTGACCTGCAGGGAAAGCCCTCTGGAACATTCACAGTAAACAATTCAACCCCATTGACGGAGACAACCGGAATGCTGGTGGACAAGATCAAGTCTTCACAGTCAAGGATCAGGCAGTGACATGGTTGACCCCATAGCCTGATTCACTTATGGCACAAATGTATGCTGAACAACGAATTCCGAGCTTGAGGGAGGCTGCAATACTCGAGATGTGATTTTCACCAGATCTCGTTTGCTGGAAGGTTGTGCTCTTCGGTGTTCGAAGTGGGTGCAGCAGGCACATGCTGGCTGAGGTCGTCGCTCCACATCACAACACGCTGCCTTACCGGAATTTCAGCGCTGATATCTGAGGCTGCATGCAGCAGCCGCAGAAGTGACGACAACCACGTATTTGATAATAGGCCAGACCAAGTGTTCTACACCTAGTTGAATGTTTAGCATCCCAGGCATGGAAAAGCCTCAACCGACTCCTTGTGCTCCAGGACAACAGTGATGAAATCCAGTTCTGCCGTCGTCTCAGCGTCATGGTATCACACACTAGGATACATTTTCTGAATATCCACACAGACAACTAGACACATGATTTCCAGAGACCAAAGGCTCAACGAGGCAAGACATCTTCTGCTGGCTCACGTTCGTTTCCTGGATGTGGAAGACGCTCTCCGATCTGCATCGGCGACTCAAGATATACCGTGATAATTCATTCGATCTGGATTGCGGTCCTCGATATAGAGGCGTCCCAATATCGACGCTTGGTGATCTCTTCATTGATTTTATAGTTCCATGGGTACCTCAGGAGGCCTTGCCTAGTGAAAGTGGCGTACTCTAAAAAGCTCAAGTCACCTAGCCGCGGATTTATGCCTGGACCTTTCTCCACAGTGACCCAATAGCGAGACGGGCCATAGGAGCAATGGCCCACACCCACCGGGTGAAGGTACGCCAACTTCACAAAGCTATTTGGGTAGCCATCTCCGGAGGTGCCTAGGGAAAGGATCTCAGAGACAAGCCCTTGGAAGGAGCGGTCCCGAAGCGCTTCAGGCTGCCGAATGTTATATCACCTCTCTGCAAACGCACTTTACGTTTGCAAGTCGTTGTTAGCAAACGGCTTTAGCGTTTCCAAATAGACGCTTGTCATTGCGGTAGCATCTAGCTAAGCAAATGAACGATATATTCAGAGCCGATTGCGGCAGGAAACAGAGAATGCCAAGACAATGTGTTGGACATTGCTTTTGTCGTCTCGTGGATCGAGCTGAAGTCAGAATGCAACCGTTTTGCTGGGCGTCTTTGCACAAGCAGACCATGTCTGAGGTGGCAGACGATACTGCTGTCGTCTGTTCTCTCATGATTGATGAGATGCCGGGGTCATTCTGGGATCAATGTCCAATTGGACATGCAACCTGCCCTTGGGAGTGTAGCTCCAGAGAGCGCAGCTGCTGCTAGAGTAAGCAGGAACGTTAGCCTTACGTTCTGGTACGATCGATGGTGTTCGCGCGTGTTGAAGTGTAGAGAAGGTGAAAGACGGAGTTGGTTTACGATAAAGACAGACTTTCGAGCTAAACCAATCATAGTAAGATTTTGAACTACGGGCCAAGCGGATTACCTTTGCGACAACAGATCCACGGTCTGTACGCGCTTTTACTTCTAGAATTTTGATTGTAGAGGTATTCCATAATCTTGCAACTGGCTTGCTTGTTCTACGTGCCGTCAACAGCATTCTGTGGTGTCTCCACGCCAGATGTACAAAGTCTTGTACCTACAGCACGGTTACTGTGTAGCGCAATCCGTTCGCTCAAACTCAGCCTTCGGGTCCCTATCAAAGTCTCTTGCACTCGCAGTCGAAAAGACCCGATTGTCCTCGATCTTCGCATTGTCCTTGCCTGGTGTGTCTGCTTTGGCCAATGGGCTAAATTCGATCGGACTCCTTGTAAGATTGTCCGGTCCAATCAACTCTTCCGTCTGGCTGGCAGGATAGCGATCAGAATTCCATGGATCTGGGTCCTCCTCCACTCCATTTTCTGCTGGTTGGTCTCCAAGCAGTGTGGACTCATCCATCTCCTCTGCAATCTGCAGGCCTGCCTCCCACATCTCCTCATCAGTCGTCAGCATCTGTCCTTTGAGCGAAATCCTTTTCTGGCGTCTCGTGTCTGGCGATTCGGGAAAACCGAATCCTTTCTGATCTTTCCGGGTAGCCTCTCTGATCTTCACATCTACAGCATACACTAATGCCCTCTCCAATCTTCCCCCTTTAACTCCGTCCTGCCTGGCAAATCTCTCCACCCAGCCCAAGTCCAGGGACTTCCCCTTGCTCTCGTACATGGTACAGCCATTTCTGGCGCAAAAGCTTATGAAGGCCTCCCAGCACGGATCGCCCTCCACGGTAAGCGTTTCAGGATCACCTAGCACAATTAGACCTTCCTTGGCTCTTGTGATTGCGACATTGAACCTCTTCGGCTCTCCAATAACGCCAAATCCTCGCTCATGGTCTTCTTTTACAAATCTTGCAGCGTTTCCCTCCTCCGCACCTCTTCTTGTTCTCGTCGTACAAAGCATAACAATTCTCGATTCTAGTCCCTGAAATGCTTCCAATGGGCCTATGTTGACATCCTGGAGCCCCTTCTCGCGGAAGACCTTTCTCAACAGTTGTACTTGCGCCCTGAATGGACTCATCACAGCTATCTCATCCTGCCTGATCTGCTTGTTGACTTCATAGTTTGAAATACGGTGCTCAAGTAGTCCCTGAACCAGTTGAAGTGCTTTTAAGACCTCACCATGGTTGGACAATGCGCCTGCGCCAGTGCCATTGCCGGTGAGAACAGACTCGACAGCATCAGGTGTGGTGCTCTGCACAAATAGGACAGGCCAGCTATGTGGAGACTTCCAGCCAGGCCAGGTTCGGACTATGTCGGAGAGGGTTGTACATTCGGGAATCAGTGTGTCATGGTAGAATAATTGAGAAGAGGTGGAGAGTATTGAGGGATGAGAGCGGTAGTTTCGGAATAGGTTGGTGAACGCCGGATGCTTGATTGGGAGCATTGAGCCAGTGAGCCTATGTGAACCTCTCTGTCGTGAAAGCGGATGCTCTGCGTAGAAGGCACGAGAGAAGAGGCGAGCAAACAGAGAAGTCGAAAGGGCAGAGGAATTCCGCAAGGAGAGTCGGGGGCCAAGTTGGTATTCATCGCCTGCCATGATAAATTGAGGTAAGGATGACGGACCTTGAGTCTCCGTCTGAGCCTTAAGCGGTGGCGCAATGACCGTCAACGGGATAAGTGCCTCGGGCTCCGTTGCTTGGGCCGCCTCATCTATTAGTAATGCTGTCCAATGGAGCAGCTGACATTCAGTGACAGCTGTACATGCATCTGGGACGACTGCTCGCAACAAGCTCTTTGTCAGATGGCCCAAAGCCTGATTTGTGAGCCGAGCGCGTACGAGCAGATCAGCATCACGACAGGTAGTCACCACTACTGTGTAGGACATAAGCGTTTCAAAGCTTGGCAAAGAGAAGAGATCTTTATCCGCGAAAGAGTACGGTAAAAGGTGGCCCGGCACTTCAGGGAAGGACCTCGACCATCCATTGAGACGGAACAGCTCCGCCGGCGTCAATCGATTGGCCAAACGAGAGGCTAACGTGTCAGCCGCTGAATCGGACGGAGCACAAAGAAGGATATGTGGTGGCTGATGGCTACCGTCCCGACCTTTGGTCGGGCGCCGTGATTTTTGCAAAAGCTGCAAAGTGGTCTCGACGATCGTCTTCGTTTTACCAGTTCCAGGTGGCCCGGAGATCAGATATGGAACACTGCCGTAGCTTGAGTTGAGGACAGCGTTGATAGCTTTCTGTTGCTCATAGTTGAGTTGCTCATCGACCCAATTCATGTCAGAGAAAGTGCCTTTTGGTAAAGTAAGTTGCACGGCCGCATCAGACTGCATCGGAAAAAGCATTCTGCTCAACCAGGCCGAGTTGACCGTAGCTGAACGAGACGCTCGTAAAGACTCAGCAGTGGAGGTTATACTTCTTGCTATTGGGATGATTCGATGCTCCTGCACCGCGAACATGATATTGCAATTCAGCTGTCCAAGACCATCGACTCTTAGAAAGATCTCTTCCTTAGGACGTGCAACTCCCCATACAACCGCATTAAATTCCACACCGGCGAAAGCAGGCGCACAAAGACCCTTCTCTCTGCCTCCACCCACCGCAATCCAGTATTTTGTGAGCTCTGGAGCATCAGAACGATGAAACAGTGGTCTTACGAGGACAATGTCTCCAATTTCAATCCTTGGCGAATTCTCTCGAAGACCAGGAACTTTGACGCGAAAAAGGTGTCGCAGAGGGTCTTGCAACTCGAAAGTGGCGGCGAAGATATTGGAGGCCCTCAGTTCGGCAGCTTCAGCAGAGACCTCATTCTGTAGTGCTTCCCAAAAGTAAGCTCCATAGTTGCCTCGAGTGAGTGATTCAGGCGAAGTCGAGTGTACCACAGGCACATCTTGGATTGGAGGTAGATTCACTTTGGCAAGCGCCTGAAGATATTGGCCGCCCGCAAAACTACTGATGTATGCCGGGAAATTGATTGTTTCAAGCAAAGAACAGAATCTTGATGCGGCGACGGACTCATTCACCGCTCTTAGCCACAACGGAACATAAGAGGGAGCATATACATGAAGCGTTGAGGTCTCGGGAGCACTTTTGTTTATTGACGATGAATTCGACTCATGTGATCCATTTGTGAGATGCTCGAGCTTTGGCAAAGGGACCCTTGCGGCGCCGTTAGGACTAAGATGAGTTCCTGTAGTTAGTCGTGGAATGCCAAATGGTGGTGCTTGAGTAGAAATCGAAGTAGATTCTCGTAAGACCGGATCGAAGCAAGGTTTTTCTGGAGATGGCGATCTCCCTTTCTTTGGAGATGGCGTCCTACTCTGTTTACTATGCGCACGTTGAGGTGATCTGATCTGTAATCCTGTCTTCTTTCTGGATGGGAGAACAAAGTTATCCGATGAAGGATTTGGAGATGCACTGCCAGGGTCGTCCATGTCTCGCGAGGTGAACATTGCGCGCACAACTGATATGCGTTAGAGGTGAAATGGAATAGATTGGCACCATCTTTACCAATCCGGCGCAAAACGTGCGCAAAGCCATTTTCCTGACGTGGCAGAAAAGTTGTAAACACTTGAATCAAGCTGAGCATCAGCCAAGTGGGCGTCACCACAGAGCCGCTTGGCTTGGTTCTCAATAAGCGCTATTGTTTATTGTCTTTCGTGAGATGCCAACCCAGGTAACCTCTACTTGTTATATCCTGTCTGCATCACATTGTTCTCCTTGAGCCGCATGGGTACTGGCCCCTCTCCACCTATCTTACATGTCCATGACTTGGTCAACGTCCCATGGACATGACCTGTTCTAATGCTCATTGAATGCCCGCTCAAGAAGATTTGAAACTCCGTGAATGCTATCCCCCATACCCGCGCCTGGTCCTGTTGCCTCTGCCGCCGCTACCGGTACCAATATCAATAGTGCTCAGCTCAGCACTCAATGCATCCATGCCTCCATATCCGGCGTATCTATCGTTCGGGCTGACAGGAGAGATGGGTATTTTCGCGGGAATAGGCGGCGCTCCACCATAATGACCTCCTAAACTACCTCCACGGCGGTCTCTTTGATTCTGCTGGCCATAAAGCGAATATTCCGACAGATCAGGACGAGGTGGAAAGTTGGATTGTGGTGAAGGAGTATTGTGATTAGCAGTCGGTATTGCAGGACTCGAATGTGTCTGCTGATACGGCTGAACGGGAAGAGGACGTCCAGGCATCTCTTTTTGCAAGCGATTGCGCCCAGTGTTCTGCTGCGCCAAGCTTGAGGGCGATTCGGCTGCTACAGGAGAGCTTCCATAGACCGGACCAGCAACTGAATGAGGTCTGACCGATCCAGGAGCAGATCCATAACTCTGTGGCGTGCGTGGAGTGATCTCTTTTGTCTTGTACCGAATGACCATTTCTGGCTTCCTATTCTTCCGTTCGGGCTCTGGGGCCCATGTATCTGTGGGAAGATGATCTGACGGATCGATGACTCGCCCATCGTTGCCAATGATTGGGCCTTGTTCTCGGAGCTTCTGCACTTCCGTTTGTCGAGCAGCCTCCTTGGCTTGTTCTGGAGTTTCATACCGAGACTCTGGGCCAGCCACAGAGGAACTCAGCGGTGACGATGGATTGAAAATTTCATATGAATCTGGTCCAAAAGGAACGCTGCTCAACCTCTGCTCGCCTTCACTATTCAATGGCTGTGGGCTGATTGCTTTTCTCTTTGGAACAGCGCGCGGATTGGGATTTACTGCTCGAGGTTGGACAAAGAGAGGCTGGGTGGTAAACGTTTGTCGCTCATCTTCAACCTGAGGTGGCTGGTATTGCCCACAACCGTTGTCCAGCATGCTCATATCTTGGTGTCGTGGAGACTCAGCATGGTCAAAGGACTGCAGGTTGGCATGGCGCTCATTCTGCATCCATGCGTCTTCTGTCTCTTCCGTGCCCCGACCATAGCCAGACCTCAGACTGGGAGGTGCATTCTCCACGCCACTGATGGGTCTGTCGTACGAGTCGCCTCTGGCCCTGCGAGCCACTGGTGAGTAGGTTGGTTTAGAGTAAGCGTTGAATGCATGCTCTTGCTCCGCGGAAGGTGGAAGGGATTGATTAGAGGTCTGGTACTCTGGTGCATAATTGCGCTCAATGCTCTGGAGCGGACTGCGATCGAAAGGAGACATGCGACGGTCACTGGAGCCAAGATTTAGAGGCTGAGGTATCTGCGCAGGCTGCACGTCTTGACGCACATTCGGCGGCGAGGTGGAGATCTGTAAATTGGTACGGTGGGCAGGAGGGGGTGGTGGAGGTCCTTCATCTTCAGATATATCGTATTGGGCTTGAAATGCAGGTTCAACATCATGTTGGCTGATCGACTGCCTCAGAGGGCTATCCCGGAAAACGTCGTTCTTCGTGGGAGAGGTGCTGTATCTACGGAATCCTATGTGATTTTGCTGATCACTTGGTCCGGGAGCGGACCTGTCGTGACTGCATGAGGGAGGGGATGACCCGTAAGATGCTGGCGCTAGATAGGGTGAGCTTCTGTTGAATGGTGGATCCGAAGATTGCCCACTATGGCGACGTTCGGCGGCAAGGGACGAGTGGTGCGATGATTGTGCGGGCGTGACTGGGGAAGAGGAGTGCGCGGAATGGAAGCTAAAGCCCTCCGAGTCTTGAAGCTCGCCAGGATGGTCGAGATTGTCGTAGCTCGAAGTAGGCTGACGAGGCAACTTTGGATGTATCTCTCCCTGAGATTGCCTGTATTCATTATTGCTGGCAGGAAGTTGGTAGTCAAGTCGATCACCAGGCGTTGGGTCAGCGTACAACGAGCTTTCAGCGCTTGTTGGGACGTGGTAGTGAGAATCGGGCGCCCATTGGTCGTTATACTCTTGTTGCGGGTTATGTGTCGAATCGTTCTGATGAAGTTGTGGCAGAGGAGCGGAATGGACGTGCTCAGGCGGCGATGGCCTTGACACTGGTACAGACATTAAAGGATCTGTTGGTAGGGGCCTCCTCTTTACCTCTCGCGGTCCTAATCTACGTGGACCAGTGCCTTGATTATTGCTGTTTGAGTTCGACCTGCCCTGCTCGACCTTCTCCCTGTCTCGCCTTTTCTCCATGACCAACTCATCTTTGGGACGTGTATCGTAGTACGTTAATTCCATTCGAACGTCTCCGGCGTATTTTCCCTTGAATTGCAATTGGTGCCACAGGTCATTCTGGCCTCCGCCTGGGACCACTACTGCCGTCAAGTCGATCCAAGCCTCTCCTATCAGGTCTGTCTTTCTGTCATCGTTGAAGACGGAGCACTTCAATTTACAGTAATCAGGTGAATCGTGAACTGTGAAACGTAGTTCTTGGTCCCTACGTCAGGAACGTGAGTACGGCGCCCAACTCAAGCTTCAGTCAACATACCATTTGGGAGTCTGTCCGCCTCTTTTGTCTGTTCCGGTTTTCTTGGCTTCTTTTCCTAGCCTCATTGCGCAGTAAGGATCTTGCTTGCCCATTGTTCTTCGATTCGGCAAATTTTTGGCCCGGTCAATAACTGCAACCAATGTCCCGATTTCAGGGCCGTCCAAGGTCATGTCTGCAAATATGCCTGCGGTGTGACCCGAAGGCATGCTCTTTCCCGCTTTTGTAGCCATGTTGATGGTTGATCAAAGTCTTCGGAGGTGTAGACAAGGTCGTAGGTGCCGAGTCATGTAAAGAGGCTTGGACCGGGAGGCCGGGCTGTACATGAAGCACGTCTCTCGGTCGAGTCAACAGAGCATAGTGATCTTACAACGCTTCAAAGAATGACAGAAGAGCGGAAGTCGACGGTATCGTGGGCTTTTTGTGAAAGGCAAACCACTAAAACATTGGTGAGTTGGGAGGTCAAAAGGTTTCTCTGTTATGGTTTTGCCAGATACTTGATAGGGCGCTGTGATTGGCACCAGCCACTGCGATTTAAAGTTTGGAGTTGCGTAATGGCATGGTTGGGCAATTCTTCCTCCCTCATCACCACCACATTCATCATATCTACGGACATCGTTGCGTTTCAGGATACTCGATGACGGTGACTAGGAATAAATCCTATCAAGACACGGACTGCTGCGATGTTGCTTGTCAGCATGGCCTTCTTCTCGGTTACTCTAGCATGATACAGGACTCAATCAAGCGAGGATGGACTTGTATTCATCCACTTTGTTGACTATCTAACCGCATCCACGGAACTGGGCGGGACCAAAGCCATGTCAGGCATTTGTTTTCATCAAAACCTTGCACGCCGTACGCCAAAGCCCCGTCGCGCATCTGACCAGTTGGGTTTCAGCCAGGTCAATGCGAAAGAACAGTCAAGCAGATGCCACATTTTGCTTTACCTGGCCTTTACGGATATGGAAGCATGTCGATCCCGAAGCTCTGATGTTCAAGCCATGGCAGGTACTATATTCATTGTATATGTTGATCGTTGGTACTCCGTTCCCTCAAGGTATGTGCTCATATATGGTGTCACCTTCTCGTGGGGGCTGCAAGAAATCAGGTGGAACGTCCTCGGGAAGCTGATGATCCTCAGCCCATTGACGAATAGCGTCGAAATTTTTGCATTTGTGCCGCGTGTTGAAGTCCACGTAAGCCTCTGGCCGTGGCGGATTCCACCAGACCTGGCCGAGTACGCCTGTGTCGACCGTGCACATGAGTTGTTGTCGAATTATATCGAGGCAGTGAGCTGAAACTTTGTTAGATCGGCATTTTTAGGACAATTCCGAGCCAATACTTACACACGTGGTAGCGGAGGATGTTATCTGAATTTGAAAAAGGTCCTTTGCCAAGCGCGTGATAGTGCTCGAAATTATAATACAGAGACTGGCGAAGGAGATTCTGAGAATAACAATCAAGTCAGTGGGAATCGCAGTAAACTGGTGGTGTCTTGTTTACCAGACAATGCAGCTGGTGGAGGCCTTCAACGTTGGCAGGGAACCCGCCGCCGTACTTTTCAGAGATTTTGACCTGGTCAGGTAGGAGACCTGACATTTCTGCTTGATCTGCCGGAATTACTACACTTCTGTCTGCGCAACATTCCTGTCAGTAACGTACACGTTCAGAGTCGTGCCAATAGCTTACAGTCAACACCCAGCGCAGCCCAGGCCGCGTCAACTTCAGGTCCTGCATCCTGTCGATACACGTTTTCCTTCAAGAGGGAGCCATTGAACCGGATCACATTATAGGATATGTCAACGTCGTTGCGAATTGGGGCTGGAGATAGGTCAGCTGTCGCTTAGAAATATCATGGGATTTGCATTGGTCTTTACAATATTGTGACGCACGCGCTGCACAGAATGCATCAGAATTGATATGCCATCGACTACCAAACCATGCGCCGAGCAAAGCCGTGATACAAAAAGACGCAAAAACCAGCAAACATATGCAGCATCGAGAAAACGGGCCTCGAAGTTCTCTGCGCGGCTCTGAACTCTCACTATCCGATAGCAATGTCTCTGATTGTTCTTCTTGAGGATTTGGGACGGCTTGGTATTCTTTCCCCGCCAATTGTCCGTACATTTTTCTAGGTATAACGGCTTGGGGAAGTTGGGCAATGTGTACCGCAAGACAAAGCGTTCAATTCGGACTGATGTTAAGAGAGCATTTGAGTACGGCTTCTACCGGCAGATATGACCTCCTTGCCACCCAGATGCCTGCTGGTCGCTATACCTTCGCTTTAGTGGAAGGTGGTCTGATGATCATACGTGCAACAAGTCCCGCATTTGGGCGACAGCAATACGAGTGAGGCTAATTTGGTTTCTCATCCTACAGGAGTAGCTCAGCCATGCATAAGCCCCTGACGAAAGGCTGTGTGCTAGCTGCTCAGCAAAACTACCCCCCATCTCTTCCTTCTGTCTGGAGAAGCGTTGTGGATCTATCATCTCACTGAGGATAGTTTATGGTCAAGGGAGTCCCATAAATATATCCGGGTGGTGGCAGGCATCGTCCGTTGTCTTGGAATCGCGAGGAAGATGAGAGCTCTAGTACCTCAGCTATATTCCTTGTCAGCTGTCGATCGATCTATCTACAGTAGTTCGAGTATGCACGAAGTATTGAAAGCGAATTGCAACAGCCATACTCCAAGAAGTATCCCCACTGCCGATCATCTACCCCGCAGAATCTTGCTAGCTTGGCATTGGTTAGGGCTGAGCAACTCGGAGCAACAAAACATAAGCTTACCAGATATAGGATTCAGCTCGCCTACGGGTTTCACTCATCCTCTAGGGAGGTCATGCCATCCAGCAGCCAAAGAGCGCGATGGGAGGGGCTGGCTGGTCAGATGGTTGGCCCCCATCAGCATCGGCAATGAGAGTAGCCCGGATGTTTATTCCATCTCAACAAACCATGACGCTTCGGCTTCAACGCCACGAGATCGGCCTGGGCCTGTGAGATTCATTTGGAAGGGAGGAACAGTAGGTTCCACAGCATGAAACGTACCAATCGGGCAGGAATTGCTGTGCCCGTATTCAGATTCCATGCCTACATGCTGTGCTCTTCCATGGGACATACTGAGGTAACCCTACCGGTCTGATTTCCTCTCCTGAATAGGGCAGTGTCTTCCTACCAATTCTGATTGATTGATAAGTACCCGCATCTTTTCCCATTCTTCATCTCTATTTCTCCAAGCTTCTGCTCTGATCTTTCCCCATTACTTATCATAATTGTCCTGCAGGAACCCTCTCCTCCCTCCTCCAAACAAGACCATGATGATCTCACCTAAGGTTCTGGCCGTGCTGGCGTTGTTCACCATCTCCGCCGTTCTGGCCGTGCCCATTGCAGAGGAGAAGCGCGACGCGGAGGCTGCTGATTATGGCAAATACGGAGCATACGGAGCATATGGCACATATGGTGAGCCTTGGGAATCTCGAGTCTCGAAAACATGTTGACACAGAGTCCAGGCACCTATGGGACGTACCCAGGAGCTCCACCTCCACCTCCTCCCCCACCAGCGCCTACAGGGTACGGAAAGTATGGCAGTTACGGAAGGTACTCATGACCTGGAAAACTTTGAAAATAGTCCCCTTCTGATGCTCTTACTTCTTCAAGTTACCCTCGCGATGCCGCGGAAGATGCTGAATAAGCTCCGTCACTGTCAGGATTGAGACGTATGATCACTCGGTATGCATATCCTGCCCTGCGTTGGAATTCTGAATCATAAAAGAAAGAGTTGGTGCTGACGGTAACATAGTTAGGTGTAGTAGGACGGGAGCGGGTTGGGATGAGCCGTGGAAGGATGAACAGGCGTTTGGCGTGCGGCATGCACAAGCAGTGAAATGTGGATAGTGCGTGCAACATGAACATGCAGTCTTAGTTATGATGTCTCCTTGCAACCTTTATATACGCGGGTGGTTGAGACTATGCAATCCTTCTGGATCCTGGCGTCTATTCTTCAAGACCATTTTTGGTCATTCGATCTCCAGCATGCCCATAAACGTGCTATGTCTTGGCTTTCTTTCGTAGCCGGATAGGTCCGACGGTTTGCTGCAGGGTTTGTGACTCGGGCAGAACCTCTCCCTTCTGCAGGATGTCGATTACTCCCTTGTCTCTCCGTTCAAAAGCAAGCTCTCGAATCGCCGGCATGAGGTCTCTCCAGCTGTCAGCACCCGCACTCTGAAGGTCTGCTGCAGAGAGAGCTCGTGCTGCCTCTGAGGGGCATATTGTTTTTGGATATGACCTTGTGTTGAGAAGGTGGTTGAGGTGAGGAATGACAGGATCTAGAGACAGCGACATGGCATTTAAGAACGAGGTATTGCTTTTTCCAGGACGGTAGAGTGCTGAGAAGTGTCCTTGCGAGGGCGCTGACATCATGCGCTTGGCATGTAGCTCCTGGCATTAGCGTCGGATCTACCCGCTGAGCTGTGATGACTCAGATCCCGAATTTGATTTTTGCGAAAACTAACGGCCGAGTAGGCACAAAGTAGTCTTGCTGACTTGCAACGACGGTTTACAAGTCTCTCGAAATGGCCGCTGAGGTTCAACCAGTTGCGCAAGTCAAATTTGCAGCAAGGCCCTCGTCTCTCAGTCCTGAGCAGACATACTGGCGCACTTTCAAATCCCCACTAAATCTCACCTCGCCAACCTCCCATGCGATAATACATATTTCGCAGCCTTCACCCCATCCCAATCCTCTCCAACCTTCGCCGGACACATTCGCGGTAACGACAGGTGCACGATTGCAGATTTTCTCTTGTCGCACTCGAAAGCTACTCAAAACTATAACTCGCTTTGACGATACCGCCCACAGTGGAGAAATCCGATATGATGGACGAGTCGTAGTTGCCGGTGATGAGACAGGAGCAATACAAGTCTTCGATGTGAATAGCCGAGCGATTTTGAAGACTTGGAGAGAGCACAAACAACCCGTCTGGAGCACAAAATGGCATCCTCGGGAGACCACCACCTTGATGAGTGCTTCGGACGACTCAACTGTAAGACTATGGGACCTTCCAAGCTCCCAGAGCGTCACCGTTTTCCGGGGGCACCAAGATTACGTTAGAAGCGGCGCATTTATGACGGGACATGGAAGCAATCTTCTCGTTTCCGGAAGCTATGACCAGACGGTCCGATTGTGGGATCCGAGAGCCAGTGAAAGAGCCGTCATGACGTTCAAGCATACTGGCGCCGTCGAGACTGTCCTTCCCATGCCATCCGGTACCACTGTTCTCGCATCAGCAGAAAACCAAATCGCAATCCTGGACATAATCGCTGGGAAGCCACTCCTCCTGATGAAGAACCACCAGAAGACAGTCACAGCTCTGTCCCACGCATCCAACGGCTCGCGTATCGTCTCAGGTGGTCTCGATGGCCACATGAAAATATTCGAAACGACAGGCTGGAACGTCGTGGCGGGGTCGAAATATCCCTCCCCCATCCTCTCGCTAGCCATCATCAACTCCGGCCCCGCAAAAGAAGACAAACACATAGCCGTAGGCATGTCCTCTGGTCTCCTCTCCATCAAAACCCGCCTGTCAAGCGAACAAAAAGTCAAAGAGCGCTCCCGCCAGAAAGAAATGGACGCCCTCCTCGCCGGCACGATCGAAGAGCACGACCGGAGTCTCGCCAAGAAGCGGCCCCGAGGCTGGGAGAAGCGCTTCCGAGGCCGAGACTTCACCGGCGAAGGCGCCGACATAATCATCGAAGGCAATGACCGTAGCAAGAGGAAAAAACAAAAAGAGTGGGAACACCTCCTCCACAAGGGCCGCTACCGCGAAGCCCTCGACCAAGCCCTCAAAGGCGGAGAGAACATGACCATTGTTACGCTTTTAACGACGCTTCGCTACCGCTCCGCCCTCCGTGCCTCTCTAGAGGGACGCGACGAAACATCCCTCCAGCCTATCATGCACTGGGTCTACAAGAATATCAGCAAGACTTCTTTCGTCCCAATTTGCATGGAGGTGGCGATGAATGTTATGGATTTGTATTCGAGGCATTTGGGGCTGAGTAAAGTTCTGGAGAGGCAGGTGGAGAAGCTGCACAAGAGGGTTAGGGAGGAGGTGGAGAGGGCGCAGCAGGCGACTATGATGATGGGAATGTTGGGGTTGCTGGCCCCGGAGGCTGCTGTGTGAACACTCTACGTTAGAGAGGCTTCGAGCCATGCACGGCTGATTGCTATGGTACGCCAAGCTGGTATGGCGCAACGTGCTCGCAACCAGTACCGAGCCGCTGGTCTACTTCCGACTACCTACTGTACTGTACTATACTGCCTCCGACGACATTCGGCCATTTACCTGAAGAAAGAAAACCACCCACAAAGCATCACCAGCGGCGGACTTTGACCTTTCACATGCCAGACTACTTAGCAACAGCACTATCCCAGTGTAGCTTTCGCTACTAGTCACCTGATCACCGCCAACCAGCACCGCCGCCATTGCCTCTTTTCCATGCAGATCATCCACCAACAGCCACCCAACCTCCGAACATGGGCGCACTACCCAGTCGCCCATGTGCTACAGCTCGTCCTGTTCACGACCGTGCCTCCTCTCCTGTGTCACAGGATTTACCAAAGCTAGGTTGAGCTGAGCTGAGCTCGGGACACCAATACGATAATGAAGGTAAAGGAAGAAAGTCAGTCAGTATGGAGATGAGCTACCTTGAATACCGAGTGGGTGGGTGGGTGGATGGATAGATGGATGAGTGAATGGGAATCGGAAATACAGATGAGTCGCTGATAACATACATAGTCCCCGGCTCAGAGAGGCTTGAATACAAGAACGGGGAGATTCGAACTGAGATTACAGATATATTGCCAGGTTGAATCTTCAGGAGTTGTAGATCTACCGAGACTCTGCGTGTAGTCGGTTACCTTGATCGTGACTTGTCTAGGGCTCCTGAGACCAAATCTCGGCCATGTGGACTGCAAAGTTACTTCTGTGTGGCACTGACCAAGGGAGGTTGCATTTGATTAGTAATCACGCAGTACTTCGTAGAGGATAAGAAACAAGTACTACCAGTGAGCTGTACATGAGAGGTTGATGGTCTGACTCTGATGAAGAGTAATTCCAATAATCACAGAACTCCAACACTCTCTCTCCCGACCGATAATCAAATATGGCGAAGCTCGACCCGGCCTCGACCGCCCTCGTACTGGTCGACATCCAAAAAGGCTTCGACCACCCCACGCACTGGGGCGCCTCCAGATCAACGCCGCAATTCGAAGAAAACGTCGGGAAACTCCTCAGTGCGTTCCGAAGCCTCAAGGAAAAGAAGCATGGCAGACAAGATCCAGAACAGGCACCTCTAATAGTACACATCTACCACCAGTCCCTAAACCAGGAGTCTCCCCTCCACCCCGACAACGGCGATGGGATGTCCTTCCTGCCCTTCGCGGAGCCGCAAGCAGGGGAACGGGTCATATCCAAGCACGTTAATTCAGCGTTTATTGGGACGAAACTTGAAGAAGTGCTGCGAGACGCTGAGATTCGGCAGCTAGTGGTTTGCGGGCTGACGACCGATCATTGCGTGTCGACGACAGTGCGTATGGCTGCTAATCTTGGGGTGACGGATGGAGTTGATAAGAAGACAGAGGAGCGGGAGAGCGGGCGGGTTATACTCGTGGAAGATGCGACGGCCACGTTCGGGAAGGGAGGGTGGGATGCTGGGACGGTTCATGAGGTGCATGTTGCTAGTCTGAGGGGTGAGTTTGCTGAAGTGTTGAGCACGGAGGAGGTAATTGGAATGTTGATTTGAGAGGCTTTATTCATCTTCGAGTAGCACATTTGGCTGTTTTCTGCCAATTGCCATGATCATCTCGTGAGACTGCATCCGGAATGGCCAAGTCTCCAAAGCAAGGGCGAGTTGAATGAGAAGATGTATTGGGAGTGTACGGATACGCAAGTCGTCGAGGTTGGAATTGCCGCCCTTCACTGGGTTCGTCAGGTCAGGAACCCGATCAATGAAATCATCCAGGCCACCTTGCGCGATGGTTGCCAACTCGTTGCGCACTGACTGAGCAGGAGAACGAAGAAGAATAGCCAATAAATATTCGAAGCATGTTCGCTTGTCAAAGTCGCTCAGTTTGTCGACAGCTTCAGAGCTGGGATTGAGATCAAGAAGAGCCATTTTCCTAGCAGGATAAAATTCCTCGTCCCTAACCATTAGCGGCTCTGCTGTTCGACGGTCCCACTGAAGGAGAGGAGGCTGTTGTTCGAAGCCACGGCGATCGTCAATATATCTCCTTGCAAGTAGAGCCAAATCCTTCCTTCCTTCACCCATCTCGGCATGCAATATAGCCGCCTTCTGCTGTGTGAGTTCCTTCCTTGCTGCAAGTACTGGTAGCGCTAGGCTAGCTGTAGCAAGCAGAATTTCGACTCTGTCTGTTTCACTCTGCCGATGAGCCCACTCCTGCGCAACGGCCTTGGCCTTGCGGATGGTCAGGAATTTTGATCGAAGCACTCGCAGCTTCTTCACCTCTTCGCTACCAGGCCGTCTCGTGGTTTTCGCTTTTAGTGACTCTTTTTCGACCTTTGACTCATGCTCACTCCACTTGTCATCAAGCCTTAGCATTTCATATTGCCAAGGGAACTTATGTGGAAGTCTGCGTAGTTGGTCAAACGCGTCTGGAACAAGACCAATTTCGTACCAAGAAGGGGTGGATGGAGGAGATCTGCGATGCTCGGGATTCCAAATACGGGAGACTTTGGCTCGCTGAGCTGCAAGCCGCTCACTCCTCACAGCCAAGTCGTGTTGCCTCCGGGTATGAGAGGATTCATCCAGAGGACATCCTGCAATCTCGCTGACTTGAGCTAACAAGTCTAGTTTTACACTGAACCTCTTTCTCTCTGTTATTGTCCTCGGTATATACGTGGTTTTCTCATCATTGGGCAGCCAAGCGAGCATTCTCACTAGGCCGTAATGATGAAAGGTATTCTTCTGATGGATCATGCCATTTATGTACTCGTATATGCTTTTGGCGCTGACTGAGCCGTCGAATTTTGAATGACCTGTGGTCGGACTTGTCAAATTTGCAAGTATCAAAAGAGACGGATTAATGCTTCCTTTGGAAAGCATCTTCGACGGCATGGGTGTCTGGTCTGGAAGACATTGTGCGCCAGGTCCACTAAAGAGGTCAGATAGAAACGGTACATGTCGGTACCTAGAGCCTTGCTGTTGTAGCAGTGGATCAATGTAGGTCTGATAGGCATTTGAATTGGGTTCGACAAGAACGTGGTGGCGCGGTTCTAAGGCACTATGGATTTTTGAGGACCACAGACACACGCCTGGATTGATGTCGATGATATCAAGCGGTCTCTTCGATGGAAAGGAAGGCTTGAGTCGGCGAATCGCATCATCTGATAGAAGCAGTCAGTCCCCCTATCGATGTGGTGCTAGGCTTCAGAATTCTACCGCAGAGTGTGGGGCTGATAATATTGCTTCTCGTCCTGTTATGCCGGACAGAGGACTTTTCTGACAAAGATTTGCGCAATTGCTGGGCAATGGAAGATGCAGAGCTGCACGATCGTCCGAATGAGGGTGGCATGCAAAGTATGGAGAGATCAGCGCTTTGTGTCTACCATGGAGTCCGAAACAATTTCCGGTGGTGTACCGTGTGAACAACTTCTGAAATGACACCTCGACGCGTCTGCGCGTCTGCGCGTCTTCGCTACAAGTACTAAAATCTGATTGTATCTTCTCAAGGTTCTCTTCTATTTGCTCGGTCAGTTCTTGAAGCCTGAAGCTACCAACATTCTAGAAGCTACTCTGTTTCGTCCTAGAAGAATTCCTCGAGCTGTGTTATGCCGCAGCACGCACCTTGACAATGTCTGCAGGTACCTAAGCGGCAGGAAAAGGCGCATGAATGGAACATCCGAGACACCCGTTCCGGGTCTTCAGCTCATTGCTCCTTGTTTTGTTGACACTGCTGTTCAACAAGCCAGCAAAAAAGGGGAGAAAGAAAAACTTGCAGAGCCGAGGAGACTGCTCGTTGAACCCCAGAGAAAGAATTCTTCTTGCATTCATGTTCATCTCACGGTATCTGACCAACAGGAACCACATCCACAATCTCCGTCGCAATCATTTCCTCTCTCTTCCCCATACTCCTTTCACATGATCCTCTCCTCACTCGATTGACACTCCCAAATGGCCGATGTGCCTTCAACCCTTATCAAGCATTAATCTTCTTCCTGTCCTCCCAAACAGTGCGTCTCGCATTACTAAAGCTATCTTATCCTCGCAGAATCACCACCGTCCGCAACGTCTGACATTGGAAGACAGTTTCGTCCCGGGCAGGCCCGTATCCTCTATACTCCGGTCCTGCAAACTCTGGCACAGTTGCACTTTCAACTCGTCCTCCGCATCGTGTTCTTAGAAGAACTCCCGCAGCCAAAGACTGTGCTGCTCAGATCCGAATAGTGGCTAACGTTCTCCGAACTGAGGTCCTACAGTAACTTCGAGCTCGGAAAACTTACATACTTGGCTACACACTTGCTCCATCGATACTCGCTTGGCGAGTACATGCTATAGTATAGGAAGTGCCGACTCCGCAGCTGGGTTGACGCCATCTGCCACTCCGCGTCCTGGCGCTGCTTCATCGCGTCAGCAATCTTATTCAACTCGTCAAAGTACTGTTCCTAGATCTTAAGGACCCCAACATTGTCGGCTGATTGCGCAGCTTGATCACGGGCGCAATTTTGAGCGTTAGGTCCCGGGTCCGTTTCCGTTCGCCTATGGGGTCGAGGAACGAGCCGGGGCCATCGAAGACTGGGTTTGGGGGTGCTTTTGTTGCGTCGGCACCGTGGCGATGCTTGCAGACTTTGCGCGATGTGTCGCAAGAGATGGTTTCGTGGCGTTTCTTCTCGACGTCTGCTTCATTTCGTGCTTCTGGTTCGGCGCTGGGGTCATTGTACTTGAAATACTTTTCACTCGAGATGTTGTTAGTTGTTGGCGGCAGATGCCAATGCTGACAATTAAGCAGCCATTGGAAGATCCTTGTATATCAGGCGGTGCGCAATATACGAAACTGTACCACCAGTACGACTATGGTGAATGAATAACACTGGCTCTGGTCTGATTTTAGTAATCCACCTCAAGAAAAGGTTCATCAATGGTATTGGCGGTGTCCCCATGAGGTCACTCGTCAAGGACCTCACACGATAGAAGACGGGCACGAGGCAACGATGAAGCGTCTGGGAAATGAGGAGGTGCGGAAATAGTCCATCGGTCGAAAGTCCTTCTCCATTCAATATGACCAGGGACGGAGGTCCTTTATTGTTGATCATTGTGTTGCCGGGTACCAGGACGAGGACCTTTCGAAAGCACATCAATGTCAACGGCGAGGGTAACACCCGCCCCAAGTATTATAGTTTGACACCAGTTTCTCTGGTCGTCGATGGGCTTCCATTGATTCTGGGATTAAGCTGAATCCAACATGATTTCTGCTTCAGGGCCCAGTTTCAACGGACCAGAGGACCCGTCATCCAGCGCAGTCTTGAAGAGGGAATATTGACGGCCAAAAAACTGAGTCGCAATGGAAGGTCCTCCTCTGTACTCCTCCTTGAGGGCCGATCTTGGGATCGAGTGCCAAAGGGTATAGCGAGCAATGCCGCCTATTCTTTTAGAGGAAGGACATCGTGCGACCTGCTAACTTACTACGTATGCGAAGGAAAGTTGCCCGGAAACTTAAAGGACCCTTAGTGTTTCCCCACAAACGAAGAAGATGTGGGGAGGCATTCCCAGCCAACCACTGGCGTAGAGATCGACCATCTCTGCGTTGGTCCTACAAAGATCACTGTCTCTTCCCACAAATACTAATAGGTTGCTCCCCGTCGCTCTGTCGTACATCACAAAGGACTACTATCACCGGGTTGTACAGGATGGCTGAAGCTGCTACACCTGCCGCACCTCTCAGGAGGGGCAGCGACATTCCTCAAAAAGAGCGATTCTTTTGCTACTTTCGACAAGAAATCACTGGTTGGTTGATAGAGTCTATGAATGAAGCAAGGCTGACCATGGATGTGTCAGCTCTAGAAGAACAAATGGGCCGGCTCGGAGACACAGCACTGGTGGGGGGAGAACGAACAGACGCGATCGAACACCTCGTGGCAGGCATTGCCCGATTGGGAAGTGAAGTCAACGACGCCTCAGGCTATCTGCCTGCCTACGACCAAAGGACATACGGAGAGGTGCTCAATCCCCACCTTTTCTGCCTCGCAAAAGCCAATTGCTGACTAGGCGCGGGTCACCAGGCAATCAAAGGCCTACGCGAGAAACTGGACGAGACTCGTGCGAGCTTCGGCCCTCGAACACGCTTCACCTTCAAGACCGCACGCAAGAACCCTTCCGCCGTCTCTCTATCCGACGCAGCAGAGCTTGCGGCACAGAAACGCGGCAACCTTCCAGGATACCAGACCCCATCATCCGAATCGTCCTTCGTGAACATCCCGAACCACCGACGGGCTCCTGAACGAGACTCCTCCCCTGCTCCACTACGTGCTCCACCCCCCACCGCAGTAGACGACAGCTCAGAGGACCCTTCAGAAAACGACACGAAAGAAAATGCAAGCCTGGATCCACGGACTGCTGCCCATATACGTCGTCCCACTTTCAGCACCTCCTCCACTGTATCGATAAGTCGTGAATCCAACGCTCATATCATCCTCCCATCATCCGCCTCACACGCCTCAAAACCGTGCTCGCTCACCTCCCTCAAAGGATGCGTAGTCGACCTTTCCGTCCTCTCCCCACAAGGGAGTGCTCCTTTCGCCGGACTCACCATCAAGAACGTCAAGGGATCGCTTCTCGTCTGTGGAGTTGTCAGCGGCCCTGCACACATCACTGCCGCGGAGGACAGCGTCATGATGGTGACGTGCAGGCAATTCCGCATGCATGAGTGCAGAAATGTGGATGTATATCTTTCGTGCTCGAGCCGACCAATCATCGAGGATTGCTCCGGGATCCGCTTCGCCCAGCTACCGGATACTCATGTAAGTTTCTCCCCTTCTATCCCGCTTCCCCACCGCACCCACAGCTCGAAGAAACACGACTGATCGTCTTATACAAGCGCGTCCCATCAACGTCTCAAACCCCGCTTCAACCACCCCCGCTCCACGAAACCACAAACAACACCAACACGACTTCTGATCCGAGCTCCACCCAACAACCACCCTTCTTCTTCTTCTCCTCATCAACACCGTCTCCGCCATCAGCAGACCTCTGGTCCCAAATCGACGACTTCAAACACCTCAAACCCACCCCCAGTCCCAACTGGAGCCTCCTCCCACCGGAAGACGTAGTCCCGGACGACGCATGGAGGGAAGTCGTTCCGGGCGGGCCGGGATGGTCGCTGGAGGACATTCTGCGGGCGGTCAGGGTTGTGAGGTAAGACAGGTGGAGTCATTCGGGTACATGATTTTGCTCGATATGGCTGTCTGTCTATGGTGGAGGTGTAGTTTATTGAGGAGGTGCGGCGCGCTAGGGACTTAAGACTGTTTGTCGGCGGGATAATGGCGTGGCAGTCTGTGTGCCCCAACTCAGCAGGAAAAGGCTGTATCAATATCCTCCCACATACCAAAATATGTTATGCAGACTGCACAACCCCCTACCCCCGATATTACCATCAATGTAAGCATGCCAGCATTGGGTTGTATCTGGTACCCCCTACTCCCGATTAAGATATGATCTCGTCACTTCCATCGAGCCAGCCATCGGATCAACCAGCCCAGAGCAGAAATCGGCTTCTTAACACGCCACGATAGACTTCACGACTTCACGCACCCACCGCCACGCCCGCACGTCCTCAGCACCATCTTCCCCCCCCCCCTGGGCGGAAGGGGCCTCTGACGGGAGAGGGTCGTCTACATCCTGGTTGGTACCATAAACACCTAGATGGCGTGCCCTCTCTCTCTCTCTCTTCACGAACGAAGCGAGCGTTGCGACGTGTAAGAGATTCATCACCGCAAATCCACAACCTCAAACTCTAACCCGCTCGCCTCGACCACATGGCCTGGCCTCAACGCGCCCGTGTACAGATTCGAGGTATCGTGGGGATGGAAAACGCCGGGCTTCTCGCACGCCAGGATGGCCGCCTTGCCAGGGGGGTCCGTCAGTCTAAAGACGCCCCAGTCGCTGCCTTCCTCGTCCGCATCCACATCCGCATCCGCATCGGCGCCATTCCCCATCTCGGTATTCTTCCCCTTCATACTAGGCGCACACACAACCGCCACACTCTCCGGCAACATCATCTGATACCCCGCATGGGTATGCAAGTCCCTACTACTCATGAAGCAACTCTGTCGGGGATGGGTATGGATCCAGCCCAGGATCATCAGGTCGGGGAAACTGTCGATATAATCGAACAGATCCGACTCGTGCGTCATCTCGCAGGTATCGCTGGTGGAGGTTTGGCGCGGGATTACTAGTTTGGAGACGAAGAGGGCATTGGAGAGGAGGGTGCCGGCTAGGAAGGCGCAGGTTTCGAGGTTGCGGGTTGTGTTGGGCGAGGCGAGGCGGAGGAAGGAGCGTCGGAGAATGGGGGGGAGGAAGAGGGTGCGGAGGGGGGTGCCGGATTCGAGGTGTGCGGTTGGGGTGAAGGTGTACGTTGGTTTTGTGGAGGGATTTGGTGAGATAGAAGGGGGTTGGTGGGGTTGTTGTCGTTGTAGTTGGACTTTCGGAGGGATAGGCGGGGTTGGGTCGTGGGGTGGGAAGATGTTGGTTTGCGCCGTGCAGAGTTTGGGAGGGATGATGGGGCTTGGGTCGCCGGGTGGAGAAATGTCGGTGATTGCTGTGGAGAGTTTTTCGGGGAGGAGCGGAGCCGAGATGCTGGGTCTAAGGGCGGACTTGGGTGGGAGAGTGGGTGCTTGAAGATCGTGCCTGCTTTTTATGGGTCTGGATGATGTGGATGGCTCCAGAGCTTGGATGGCGTGGTAGAGTGGTACGGTCGGGTAGGAGTATGTCGCATCGATGTCCTTTCGCTGCGATGATGGTCCTGTTGCTCGCCCTGGGCGTTCGACTTGTGCCCTCACCTCCTGAAGACGTTTGCTGAGATCGTCAGGCTCGCGCTTCTCGCCAGCTTCCCACACTCTGCCAGCTCTTCTCGCTCTCTCCTCGCCTTCTGATATGCCCGCCTGTCTAGTAGCCTTTCTTTCCGTAGCTCTTCGTGACATCTCATGCCGGGCAAGCTGAACCGCGAATTCTCTATTCTCCCCACCTTCCAAATGATGAACATTGTCCGATTCCAAAGTTGCCTGGAATGTCACAGCATCGCCTTCAACCTCGCTCTTCTGTGCCTCAAGGAGAGCCAGTCTCCCTGCCTCTCGCTCACTAAGGATTTCCTGATACCTCTCGCATCGCCTCTTGATCCGAGGGTTCAGCTTGTCCAGCTTCTTCAGATTGTGTTGTACATCTTTCTTCGCCTCCCTGAGCAGTTCGCTGGTTGGCGCATCAGGATGAACGGCTAGATTGGTGAGGACTAGGTGGGCATGTCGGAATAGCAGCAAGTAAGCTTGCTCATCGTCGCCTTCACGTTCATAGATTTCCGCCTTTCCGTAGTGGTCAGTCTAGAAAAGAGTGAAGCGAGGAGGCTGTTTCACCTCCTTGAGCATGGTACCCGCTGCCCGCAGCCAATATCGCAAAGGCACCAATGCGCTGTACTCATAGGATTGCGCAGCTTTGGTGATCTCTTCGACATTGCGAGGTCTGGTGGCTAGCCTGAAGCTGCCACCTGGTTTGTTGTATGCCATCGCAAGTTGTTGAAGTCTAGAAGTAGAAGAGCGGGAAGAAATGCGAAGAGTTGCAGACTGCTTGATATTATGCGGCATGCGAGTGAGTGTGCGATTCGAGAGCGAAAGTAGTCGTCGGAATCAAGTACAGTGCGTCTACTTCTTTCCACGACATCTGCGACGACATTTCCGTCAGAGAATGATGTCCAGGGCTCCAGTGATAAAGTTATGGTGTTCATGATGTATATTACTCGAAGCGGTAATTAATGGCAGGTGAAAGGGTCTAGAGCGGAACCGTTGCGCGTCATTCAGGCACCAATCGTCGGCCAAAATCAGAGATGTAAAAGAGAGCCCTTGATGTTGATCGAAAGATCTTCCTGTTGATGGATTCTTTGAGCCTCCATATAGGGTGAGTCAAAACGTATATCAATGACTTCTTGAGATTACACTGTCCAACATAAATTCTGCTGCGATACTGCTTTTGACCGTGTAAACTCCAATCTCTGATGCCCTCACAGCCGGGCTCCAATGCTCATTATCAATCAGTGAAAACGCAAATTTTCTTCAAAGCATTGGCTTGACATCATCTGCGACGTGGAAGGGCGCCTCGGTCTTTTCCTTCACCTCGTCGACAGTTACGCCATCAGCGAGCTCAATCAGGGTAAGACCATTGGTGAAGTCAACATCGAAGACACACTAGGATAGTCAGTCAGTAAGCACGATCTATACCATCTTTGGAGCGATCCAAACACACCAGTTCAGTAATAATTCTCGACACACAAGCCCTGCCAGTCAAGGGGAACTCGCACTGCTTCAAAACCTTCGGTCTTCCCTTCTTATCCGTGTGCTCCATAGTCACAACGACTCTTGTCTTGGATGGATTGCTGACAAGATCCATAGCACCGCCGAAGCCCTTAATTTTACCTGGCAACATCCAGTTGGCAAGGTCACCCCTGGCAGATACCTGCATAGCGCCAAGCATGGTAAGCTCAATCCTTCCCGCTCTGATCATTCCGAAAGACTCGTCGGAACCGAAGCACGAGGCGCCAGGTAGGAGGGTGATCGTCTCCTTGCCCGCATTGATGAGATCCGGATCTTCCTCTCCTTTCTTCGGGTACGGACCGAGGCCGAGAATGCCATTCTCAGATTGTAGTTGAACCTCCACGGATGGATCAACGAAGGATGGCGCAAGCATGGGCATACCAATACCAAGGTTGGCATACATGCCATTCTTGAATTCTCTAGCCGCCCTCCTGACGATTCTTTCTCTCTTCGAGGCAGTGTCACCCTTCCCCAGAGCAGACATATCTGCTCCCTCCTCCTTCGCAAACGTGTACTTTTCAATGTTCTTCTTCGCCGTGCTCTGGATGACTCTCTTGACATAAATCCCTGGCAAGTGCACCGCAGCGGGATCAATCTCACCCACCTGCACAATGTTCTCCGCCTCCACAATCGTCGTTTTCGCATTTCTGCCCATCGCGCCATTAAAATTTGCCGCAGCGAACCTGAACTGGCAATTTCCAAGCTTATCAGCCTTCCAGGCCTTGACAAAAGCATAGTCTCCTTTTATCGACTCTTCCATTACATAGCTCTTCCCATCAAACACCTTAACATCTCTGGGCTGTGAGTATTGGGCCACGGTCCCATCGGAATTGTGTCTCAGTGGCAGTTCACCCGTCTGAACCACCGTACCAAAAGCCGCAGGTGTGTAGAAAGCTGGAATACCCGCTCCACCAGCCCTACACCTTTCAGCCAGCGTCCCCTGGGGCGTCAACTCCATCTCTAACGCCCCACTCAGATACATTCTCTCAAACGTCTTGTTCTCGCCCACGTAGCTCGCGATCATCTTTTTGACCTGTTTACTCGCCAGTAATAGGCCGAGACCAGCTCCATCAATGCCGGCATTGTTCGAGACCGCAGTCAGACCTGTGATCGAGGGTGTGGCGTGTACTTGGTTGATGAGGGTATCAGGTACGCCACAGAGACCAAAGCCACCGGCGAGGAGAGTTGAGTCGGACTCCATGTCTTTGATTGCTTCCGTCGCGGAGGGGAGGATTTTGTTGATTTCATTGCGGCCGAGGGTGGAGGAGAAATGTCGAGCGAGAAATCTTTGGTGCTGGTTGAGGAGAGAGGTGTTAGACGCTTGATGCTAATTGTATCACTCAATAGCGTGGACATACATTTGATGGGTCTCTTGAAAGGTTTCTTGCTATCCGCAAGCATGTCTGTGTTGTGGAAACCATGACGGGAGGGGGGGACAATCGGAAGGATCGCATTCAATTTTGGCGCATTTCAATCTCAGAATGGGAAAGACACAGCGGAGAGTCGAATGAGAGGTTTCAAGATATGACAGCGACAACATTCGTCAAAGAAATATAACGACGACGACCTCAGAGGACATCCTCGCCATATATGTGCCATTCCATTGAGAGCTTCGACCGGGTTCAGCCGGCTTCCCCTCACGGCCGGCATCGTTCTCGACTTACAGTAATTTACAGGGGGAAAGAATGACATTTGAATTGAGAGTCTATTCTGGCATTTCATGTTGATAGCACGAGCCAGCGGATTTGTCCGACCCGTCTCAGGTCTCAGCTGCTCCTTCAGGACTGAATGACTGCTCCTGATGCGGTTGGGAAGACAAATGAAGGCCGTTGAGGTCAAGTGCCTGCCAAGATCCCCCCTTTGCTCCATTCCAATCTAGCAAATGCCAGGGGAACAGTGAGCAGCGAAGAGAGGGACAAACGGACACAAAAGGCCTCCCGAAGACTCCTAGTGCCAACATCATGGCTCCGACACGATATCCGCACCTACACATCTGTTGCAAACGACCAGCTTTGTAGGGTCGATTCGCTTCTTGATGGATAGAAGACGGGCATATTTCGAACCCCAGAATACCTTCTTCCAATCAGGCTCATACCTCAGGCGGTCGAAATTAGGCTTAACACGATGTAAGAAGACTTACGGATTCGCTTCGTTGACATCTGTGCTTCCGTCCGGTCCAACAATTTCACCGAGTCGTTCACTAACTGCAACAGCTTCTTTCTTATTTCTCAATGTCTCTTCTGCAGACGCATCATCGGCCCAGTCCGTACTAACGCTGAAAATTGCCTGACTGTCCTTCCAAACTGGATGTACAACAGTTTCATCACGTTCCGCCGAATCCACTTTTCCAACTACACAATCAACATAGACGTTCTGTGGGTATCAAGACTGGGTAGAGTACATACTGAAGTCGAATGCAGCGGAAAACGCCTCAAACTCGAGAGCAACATCGATGAGCTCTGCAGTGCGATTCAGAAGGACATCTGATGTAAATAGCCTTGAAGGATCAATGACGTTGGTGGCAATGTTGGGATCGGTCAGGAAAGTGTTGCAGTAATCGATCCATCTTGGAACCGGAATGCTTCCAGCCTGTCCACACACGTTCCGATGAGCAGCAAGTTTAGAAAAAGGCGCAAAGGTGCTATTGAAAGTTTGCTCGGTAGCATTGGCTTGAAGAAATATTGCTGCAAAGCTACCACCGCCCATGGTTCCGCATCCAGTATAACCCGCGTCAGTGACTCCGGGCAGCGCTCGCAGCGCGGTGTGGAGAACAGTGCGGAATGTCGCTTCATCCTTGGTGTTGAGCCGCATTAATCCGACTTGGATGTGAGACGGACTAGGATGTGTTTTGTAGGTGACTGATGCTGATGACCTGCACGCAGGAAAAGATATCAGAGCTTGACTTTGCCCAGACCGTTCATGGAATACTTACTCCCCAAGCGCTGGCGCCGCCGCCCTTTACAGCATAGAAGTAATCAGGATCGGTATAAGCATTGATGGTCGGGTGATAGCCATCAGCGGTGACCAAGTTTACCTCGAGTCAACCTTATCGTTTGTCAGATCAGCATGACTTGAGGTAATGTCTTCGAAGCCAAGAGGAACTCACTGTCCACAGCCAGCCCGTAGAAATATGCAAACGGGGAACGCCTTCCGCCAGTCAGATAGCCACCAGCTGATCCGACTGTTCTTGCATGACCGCCCACCACTATGACATTTTGTTCAGAAGCCGCTTTGTAGACATCTAAAACGAGAACCCAAGTCAGTAAATTCAGCTTGGTTGACACATTCTCATCCATACCTAGCCATTGTTCGCTTGCTTGCAAGGTCATAGTCGGCACTCCGAGTGTATCTTTTGGAGCGCTGTTTGCAACAAACGATCGATGCCATTCCTTCCCTTTGAGATCATGGGTCCATATCGAGAAAGCTCCCTTACCACTGGACTGCCCAAGGCTAGTGAAGATCAGTTGCGTATATCACGAGACTTGCGGAGTTCTTACTGGCTGTGCCCCGTAATTTTGGCGACGAGGTATAGATCCTTCTCGTTGGCAAACTTGACCGCCTTCTGGATGGCCTCAACACTATGCACGGCGAGAGAATAGAGTGGGCCTAGTAGAAGTTCAGCAAGTTGAAGTCACCTGGGAGGATGACGATTTACCTAAGCCCGGGTCGCATGGAGCATCCAGGGGTGAGTCGATAAAACATTGATCATTACCCAACTCGTGTAGCATAGCAGAGTAGGCCCCTATTTGGATTGTCCTCCACAGACTGTTGTTCCATTCCTTCTGCGCAGTATTGCACAACCCGGCGCTGTAGCGTTCTTGATGGCATACGGCAGCGGATGGTGCGGATCAAATCAAGCGACCGGATACTGACTTATTGAACGCTTGCCAGGTGGATTTATCGGGCCAACAATCGTCGTCAAACGCGCACCGACGTCGGCTATATGCGTTAGTCCCGAAGAATAGGGCACAAAGCGGAAATAGTGCCTTGAATAAATGAGTTAACACGACTAACTAGGCACAGTTCGGGCAGTGTGCAATATTCCCGGGGACAAAAAGTAGGGAGCAAGAAATATGAAACAGAAATTGCTTACAGCCGAAGTGTTTATTCGGTCAGTATCCGGGAGGAAGGTAGGTGAGTATACACGACTTGTGCAGTGTGTAAAGCCTGAGAACAAGACGAAGACGCCTTGCTCGCAGTCCAGTTGGCGTATTCGAGTTGATGTCACCTGTGGGCAAACCGAACTGACTTTCGTCTTCGAAGGACAACGTGGATGGCTCAATACGAGTACGCTAGAGCCTCAGCGGTAGATCATGTCTCGCACGCGTAGCAGATTGGTGCTCAACTCATCACAAGCCGCGATGGTGGTATGTACAGAGTGCATACTCGCTCCAAATTGTGCGAACCCAGGTGAGATGACCATGGCCAATGGACAACTGCGGAAAGGCGATTCCAATACTATTCCGTTTCGGCCCATTCCACTCCGACTGCGACCAAGCACAACAATGAAGCCCTTGAGAGCGGATAGTCCAAAATGTAGATCATGGCTGCGGCCATTAGCTTATTACGTATGTGGTTCTTTTTTCACATTCTAAAAAAGGGTCCCCACAGGTTGAAGCACGAACCCCGTTAACAAGCTATTGTTCCATCTGTCAAAAATCTTTTCCTGGTCCGGCCCGAGACGGGGGAGCATAGCCCTAAATTGTTGCCGCATAATACACTCAACAAGTGAGATGTGGACCAACAGCCGATCAACGGTCTTTGTTCTCCGCGCTTCTAGTCTTCGGGGTCGGGGTCGGGGTCTGAAACTCTGGGGAAAACCGCTAAATGGGCAGTGGAGATTCGCACCTTCAACATCCTCCGGTTCGGGCAAACGCGGGGAAGAAACTCCTTTAGGATGCATTTGCTAAGTCTTTGTGTCTGCATCCGAGCGTCATCAACCATCAGAACAGGTCTC
>JAABUK010001792.1_pt1 | contig 40200 bp, 37 predicted proteins | sample 5559141 | NCBI WGS metagenome assembly JAABUK01 (sample SAMN10711869, study PRJNA513367) | rock metagenome | isolation source: Antarctica rocks | place: Antarctica: Victoria Land, Pudding Butte nord | collected 2016-01-03 | reverse complement strand
CCGCCGGCGATGACGCGCCGGCCGGCGCCCGCGGCATCGGTTGATGCGGAGAGCGAGGCGATCTCGGCGCGATTCGCGAGCGCGTTCGTGACGACCGCGTTGGCCGTTCCGGCACCGGCCGCGGCCGCGGCCGGCGTCGAGGCGGCCGCAGCACCGCTTCCAAGTCGCACTCCCGCCGCCGGTAACGTGTCCGTTGTCGCCTCGCGCGTCGTCTGCAGGTCCGTGCTCTCCGGCAGTCCGGTTTCCAAGAGCAGGGCCTGATCGGCATCCGCTTCCGCAACGCGCGACGATTCGAGGTCTGCCTCGGCGCGAGCGACGGCGACCTCGGCTCGCAACACGTCGAGTCTCGGCGCATCGCCCGCGGTGAAACGAAGCGTCGCCGCCGAGTCGCTCGCTCGCGCGCTCGCGAGCGCCGCGCTGCGCGCCGTGACCGTCGATCGCGCTTTGAGCGCGTCGTAGTAGTACTGCACCGTTTTGATTCGCTCGTCACGGATCGCGACGTCGCGATCGGCGCGCGACGCCGTCAGCGTCAGCGCCGCTTGCCGCAGGACGGAACCGTACGAGAGGAAGTCCGTGAGCGTCTCCTGCAAGCCGACGGTGACGAGTCGCGAGATGACGTTGGGACCCGGCGGGTTGCCCTGCGGGGTCTGCACATACGATGACGCGAGCGAGGGCACGAGGGCGCTGCGCGCGGCACCGAGCGTCGCCGCGTTCTGGCGCACCTGCGCGTCGGCCACCGCGATGCTCGGCGACACGGCAACCGCGGCGTCACCGGCCTGCGCCGGCGAGAGCGTGCCGAAGACGACGAGAGCGGCGAGCGCGATCACGCGCGAACCTCGGCGACGATGGGGCGATCAACGCCCATCGCGAAAGCGTAGAACACCGGAATGATCACGAGGGTGAAGATCGTCGCCGTCGCCAGCCCGCCGATGACCGCGATCGCGAGCGGCTTCTCCATCTCCGAGCCCTGACCGATCCCGAAGGCCAGCGGCACGAGGCCGCCGATCGCGGCGAGCGTCGTCATCACGATCGGCCGCAGCCGGGTTCGGCCGGCCGCGACGAGCGCGTCTTCCACGCTCGCACCCGCGCGTCGACGGTAGTTCGCGACGTCGATGAGCAGGATGCCGTTCTTGACGACGACGCCGACGAGTAAGAGTAAGCCCATGAACGACGAAACGTTGAACGGCGTCCTGGTGAGCACGAGCGCGATCGCGACGCCGATGAGCGCGAGCGGAATCGCGCTGAGGATGACGAGTGGCAGGCGAAACGAGCGGAACGTCGCGAGCATCACCGCGAAGACGAGCGCGACGGCGACCACGATGACCGACGCGAACTCCTTGAATGACGACTGCTGGATGGCATACTGGCCCCCGATGATCTCGGTGTAACCGGGTGGCGGCGGGTACTTCGCGATCATCGCCTTGACGTCCGTGACGACGGCGGAGAGGCTGCGATTCCCGAGGTTGGCGATCACGCGTTGCACCGGTTGGCCGTTCTCCGCGTTCTGCTCGCTCGCGAGCCGAAGGGGTGACACGGTCGCGAGCTCGCCGACGGACGTGGGCACGCCACTGGCCAGGAGTGCGGTGCTTCCGAACGCTCGCGCCTGCGACTGCGTCACGGAGACGCGTACGGGATACTGCTCCGTCGTCCCGGCAATCGACGTTGCGACGAGACCGCCCGTCGCGGCACCGACGTCGCTGCCGAAATCGCTCGGCGTCACGCCGAGCGATGCGAGGCGGGCGTCGCTCGGCCGCAGACGTAAGGTCGGGCTCGTGTACACGATGCCGCTTTGCGCGTCGACGACGCCCGGGATCTTCCCGAGCCGCGCCGACACGTCGGTCGCGAGCGCGAGCAACGTCGTTTGGTCGGGCCCGAAGATCGCGATCTCGAGCGGCGCGGGTTGGCCCGAAAGACCATTGATGAGGTCTTCGAGGATCTGGTGGAAATCCAGCGTGGCCGATGGAATCGCGGCCTGCAGGCGCTCGCGTAGCCGCGTGCTGACGACGTCGTAGGAGGCTCTGCCCCCCGGCGGGACGAGCGAGACGTCGAGGAGACCGTGATCTTGCGGCGTCGGCGAATAGCCGTTGACGTCGATCCCGGTCAGCGCGCCGACGGAGGCGACCGCGGGGTCGGCGCGGACGACGTTTTCCATCATCGTCGCCGCCCGGTCGCTCGCCGGCAGATCGGTGCCGGTCGGTAGCGCGTAGCCGATCTCGAACTGGCCTTCATCCATCTTCGGGAGGAAGTTCGACGGCAGCGACGTCAGCATCGTGTAGGTCGCGACGAGGATCGCACCCGAGGCGATGAAGACGATGGTTCGGTGGTAAAGCGTCCAGCGTAAGAGGCCCGCGTAGCGGCCGAGCGTCGCCGCGATGAGGCCGTCTTCGCGTTCGTGCTTCGGCGCGGCAAAGAGCGCGAGTGCGACGTTGGGCGCCACGAAGAGTGCGAGCAAGAGCGAGACGACGAGCGAGGTCGCGAGCGTGGTCGCGAGCGCGCGGAAGAAGAAGCCCGTCACGCCCGTGAGCAAGCCGAGCGGCAGGAAGACGACCACCGTCGCCGCCGTCGAGGCCGTCATCGGGAGCGCGAGCTCGCTCATCGCGTGTTCGATCGCCGCACGGGGCGAGAGGTCGGGGTGCTCTTGCCGAATGCGCGAGATGTTCTCGATGACGACGATCGCGTCGTCGATGATGAGGCCCACCGCCACCGCGAGACCACCGACCGACATGAGGTTGAGCGTCTGATGAGTCAGCTCGATTCCAAACACGGCGATCGCCATGGCAATCGGGATGATCGCCGCGGCGACGAGCGTGAGCCGCAGATCGCGTAAGAAGAGATAGATCACGATCACGGCGAGAATCGCGCCGATCACGATGGAGTCGCGAAGCGACGATTGCGACGCGACAACGAGCGTCGTCTGATCCCAATAGCGATGGATCGCGACCGACCGCGGGACGCTCGGCGTGATCGCCGCCATTCGAGTTTCGAGCTCGCGCGCCATCTTCACGGTATCAGCACCGGCGGCGGGGTAGGCGTTGATGATGACGGCGTGCGAGCCGTTGTAGGACGCCTGCGAAGTCTGCGGTGCGACGCCGAGCGTGACCGTGCCGAGTGCGGACACCGGCGTGACCGTCTTGCCGGGAACCCCGATCGCCTCGATCGAGCGCACGCCGCGGAGCGACGAATCGACGACCACGGCGTATCGTTGATCGTACTGGCGCCGCGTGCCGACCGCTTGGACCGCGTTGGCATCGGCGATTGCCTGCGAGACGTTCGTTGCCGATAATCCCGCGACGGCGAGTGCGCCCGGCTCGAGATCGACGTGGTACTCGATCGTCGGGCCGCCGATGACGAGGACGCGTGCGAGCCCAGGAACGCCGTAGAGCTTCGGGAGGATCGCGAAGCGAGCGATATCGCGCATGACGGCCTGCGAGAGCGAGGCCGACGTCAAAGCATACGAAAGCACGGGCTCGCTATTGGGCGTGACGACGATTGCCGTGACGTTAGTGACCGCAGTTAGACCGGCGCGGACCTGCGCGATACGACCATCGACCAATTGCAGATCACTCTGCGGATTCGTCGCCGAGTCGAATGAGATGAGGAACTCAGCCGACCCCTGGCTCGAATTCGATTGGACTTTCGAGACGCCGGGTAATTGTTCGAAGCTCGTCTCGAGCGGCAGGGTCACCGAGCTCCGCACGCGTGCGGGCGGAAGATCGCCCGCCTCGACGACCACGTCGATCTTCGAGAACGACATCGGCGGAAAGATGCTCTGCGGTGTCGTCGCGTACGCACGCAAGCCGAGCACCGAGAGCACGAGGGTCACGAAAAAGAGCACCTTCGCGTTCGAGAGTGCGAATCGAGCGACGGGCACGTTCCCGACGATACAACGCATTCGTCCAGAAAGCGTCGAGGAAGAATGCAGCGTTGTGCGAGAGGAGGCCTCGGCATCCGCACCCGACTCTGCGTTCATGCCAATTCTGCCCGCCGCTCCGCCCGTAGCCGTTCCTCAACTCAGCGGCTTCGACTATGTCGTCATCGACGCCGTTCGCAGGCGCGTCTATGCCGCTCACACCGGGAGCCAAGCGCTGCTCATCGTCGATGCCGATACCGGTACGGTCAAGGGACAGGTCCGCACCGGTCCGATGCACGGCATCGCCGTCGATCCAGCGACGGGCCACGTCTTCACCGGCAACGGCGATGCAGATAGCGTTAGTGAGATCGATCCCGTCGCGCTCGCCGTCCTTCATACGACCGACGTCGCCGGCCACGTCGATGCGATCGCCTACGATCCCAGCACGAAACGCATCTTCGCCGATGAGGACGACGGGACGCGCATCTTCGTCGTCGACGCAACGACGATGAAAGCGGCAGGGACGGTCGCGCTGCCCGGCCACAAGCCGGAATATCTCGCGCTCGACGACAAGGCGCACGTGCTCTTTCAAAACATCGCGGACCTCGATGAATTCGTAACGATCGATCCGGCGACGTTGCGCGTCACGTCGGTCGTCAAGACGCCTGCGATCTCCGGCAATCACCCGCTTCAATACGACCCCGCGTACGATCACGTGCTCGTCGGCGGGAAGAATGGGACGTTTGCGGCGTACATGCCGAGCGGGCGCCTCGTCGGCTCGGTCGCCATCCAGCACAGCGTCGATCAGTGCTCGCTCGACCCGGCGTCCCATCTCATCGCCTGTGCCGGCAGCGGCGAACTGACGGTCATTCGCGATAATCCTGATCGGGCACCGACGCTCGTGGCGCGGGCGGCCATCGATGCACATGCGCACACGGTCGCCATCGACGCGACGAAACTCCAGGCGTGGGTGGTCTGGGCCGCGGCAGGCGGTGACGAGATTCAGCCGTTCTCGATTCGCCCGTAGCGTCGCCGCGACCAACGCTCACACTCGAAGGGGGCGTGCGGAGCGCGACGTTCGAGTCCCTGCAATTCGTGGAAGCTGCGCGTCATGTCGGTTCTGCGAGCCGATAGCCGATTCCGTAGAGCGTTTCGATCGGATCGTACGGGCAGCCGGCAGCACGAATCTTGCGACGCAGGTTCGCCACGTGCGATCTCATCGTGTCGCTTGCGGCGTCGCTCGCGAAGGGCAAAGCACGCTCGAGGAGACGCGTTCGCGAAAACACGCGGCTGGGTTCCCGCATCAGCAAGTCCAGGATCGCGAACTCCGTTTGGGTGAGTGCGACGGCGCGGCCGCCGCCGAATCGCACGCGGATTTGCGCGCCGTCGAGCGTGAGGGCGCCCGAGCGCAAGATGTTGGGACGGAGCGGCGCGTGGCGTCGCTCGAGCGCGCGCAGTCGGGCTGCGAGTTCTTCATAGTCGAAGGGCTTGACGAGGTAGTCGTCGGCACCGGCGTCGAGGCCGGCCACCGTGTGCTCGGTTCCGTCTCGGGACGTGAGCATGAGGATCATCGCAGTGCAGCCCGCTGCGCGTAAGGCCGCGCAGACGGCAATTCCGTCCATCCCCGGCAAGACGACGTCCAGGAGCACGACGTCATGGACACCGTTCCGCGCGGAGGTGAACCCGTCGAGTCCGTTGTCGACCGTGTCGACCACGTTGCGTTGCCGACGAAGGTCGTCGGCGAGCGGTTCGGCGATGCTACGGTCGTTCTCCACGATTAGAACTCGCATACAATGTCTCGACGTTTCCTCAACATTGCGTGTTCATTAACCTTTTCGTCCTGAACGTTAAGGTCGGCTTACGATTCCGTTCATGTCGACTTCCTACGGTAGGCAAGCCGATTGGCGCCGGACTCTTTGCGAGCGGCGGCCTTTTCGTCGTCATCGGAGGACCACGCCTATGAACCGTTCCCCTCAGAAACTCGCGGGAGCCGCGCTCGCTTGCGCCATCGCGCTCGGCCCAGTCGCGGCGAGCGCCGAGCCCGCGCCCGATCGCACGGGAACGCAGATCACCGGAACCATTCTCGACACCTCGAGTGGCCTCGCCATTCCCGGCGCGGACGTTACGCTCTATCGCGGGACGACCGAAATCGCACGGACGGTCTCGTCGTCCTCCGGAACGTACACGTTCGCGAACGAGCCGCCCGCGATTTACCGCCTTATCGTCACTCGTCGCGGCTACGCCTCGAGTGAGACCGACGACGTGCCGATCGTTCCCGGCACGCAATCCGTCGCGGTCAACATCGATATCAACGCCGCCGCCACCACGGGCCAGCAATCGGCGATTCGTACGATCGGCCGCGTCAGTACGAGTTCTTCGGCTGGCCGGCTACAGAAGGCGTCGACCGTCTCGCGCGACCTCTCGCCGCAGACGTTGCTACAACAGAATTATGCCAACGTCGGAGAGGCGCTCAACACGCTGCCCGGCGTGGACTTCGCCGGCCACGGCTCCTCGGTCGGTGACGATCAGACGATCTCGCTGCGGGGCTTCGCACCCTCGGAAGTGCAGACGCTGCTCGACGGTCATCCGATCGGCCCGATCGGCGTCGGCGGCGGTGCCTACGACTATCAGGTTTCGCCGTTCTACGCGCTGCGGAACACGCAGGTGACCTTCGGCGCCGGAGCGCTCGGGCTTTATGGCACCGACGCGACCGGCGGCGCAATCGACATGCAGACGATCGATCCCTCGAGACAGGGATCGTATACCTTCACGCAAGGCTTCGGCACGCAAGGGAAATCGCTCAGCGCCACGCAGCTCACGGGCACCTACGGGAAGCTCGGATACGCACTCGGCGGCGGCGTCCAGGGAACCTTCGGTAACTTCGCACCCGGCATCAGAACGCAGACCGGAAACCTCGGCTTCGACCTCTCGCCGGGAAACGTCGCCGCGAATACCTACAATGTTTCCGGAAGTTACCTCTTGCGCGACGGCATCGCGAAGCTCCAGTACCAGATCGTGCCGGGTACGGTAGCGACGGTTACGGCGTATACAGCCAGCTCTCGCGACGACAAGTCCGGCGTTGGCGACAACGATTTCCAGCCGTTCTCGCAGGCGCTCATCGCCGCGCAGGGCGCCGCCGGTAAGCGTGGTTGTGCGGCCAATCTCGTGCCCATAACGACTGGTCCAAACGCGTTGCGGTGCGATCCGATCAACCAGGCGGCCGCGGAGAATACGGGGCCAGCGGGTGGTGGGCCTAATCCGTTCCAGACGATCGTCAACCAAGACTATCATGGCCGCCTCGTCACGAGCTTTCTCGGCCAATCGATCTCGATCGACGGCTACGTCGATAGTTACAACGTCAACTACAATCGGAATGACGCGACATTTGATCCGACACTCGGCATCTACACCGGCGGCTTCAATCAGAACCTATTCCGCACCAACGGCCTTCTCTTAACCGACGACATCGCTCACGGCAACAACGATTTCGGTTTCGGCTACTTCACGCAACATCAAACGCTCGACACGAACGTCTACGACACGGGCAAGCATGTGATCGTACCCCAGCCGCAAGCGTATCTCGGCAACAACAACATCTTCTTGCGGGACACGTATTCGCCGTCGCCGCTCGTGACGCTCTACACGAACGTCTACTACAAACTGCTTTCGACGACGCGTTCCGAGACGGTCGATCCGCGCGCGACGCTCCTACTCCGGCCTACGAGCAAGGACGTCATCCGGGTTATCGCCGGCAAGACCGATGGCGAGCCGGCCGCGATCCTCGCTCAGACGCTACTCAATCAAACGCCAAGCAACCTCAATCCGCAATCGCGCTGCGGTAATTTCGTCGGCATCCCGGGCAATAAGCTCGACCCGACTGGAGCGAGCTCGCGGCCGCTCAGTATCGGTACGATCGGGGCGAATAATCTCAATCAGGAGACGGCGAGCGACTTCGAGATAACGTACGGCCATGCGTTCAGCAACGGAACGACGGTTCAGATCGGCGGTTACGATCAGCATACGACGAACCTGCTCACGACCAACGCCGTCAACGCTCTCAGCGTTCCCGCGGGAACGATCCCACCGTTCCTGCTCCAGCAATACTACGCGCGTATTCGCCAAGCGTGCGATCCCGGCTACATCGGCAGTCTCGGCGACCTCTCGTTCAACCAATCCTCTAATGGCACGACGAGCGGGCTCTATCGCGGCATCGAGCTCACCGGCCGCGCGTTCGCGACGCCAAACTTGTTCTTCGATTTCACCTACGATCTCCAACACGCGCAGATCTTCGGCTACACGAACGCCATACTCGCGGCGAATCCGACGAACATCAACGGTGGTCAGACCGTGGGCTACCCGCTCAACAAAGGCTCGCTCGGCGCCGAATTCAACAATCGTCACGGGCTCGACGTCCGCCTCGATGGATACTATTTCGGTATCAACAATGCGTACAATCGGCCGGCCTACGGCTACGGCAACGCATCCTTCACGTACTCCCCGCCGAAAACCGGCTTCGCGGTCAACCTCGGCATCGCGAATTTCACCAATAGCGCGACGCAACAGTACGGTTTCTTCAACCTTGGCACGCCGAACCCGGTCAACGACGGCGTTCCGAGCGATGGTTTCACCGAAGAGTTCGGGCAAGTACCGCGGACGTTTCTCGTGACGCTCAGCGAGCACGTGCGGTAGCCCGCGAGGAAGAAGCGCGCACGGTTTTGCGAAGACTCGCACGGCAACTCGGATACGTTGTCGGTCGAAGGAGATGTCATGCCGTCGATCTTCACATTCGCGACGGCGTCCGTCGTATGAACGTTCGAACGTCGCTCGCGTGCGCCGTCGCGTGCGCCTCGCTCGTCTCGACCGCGGCCGGTCGCGCAGTCGCCGCCGACGCCGGTGCGCCGCCGACGCTGCAAGCCGTCATGGTGGTGAGTCGGCACGGCGTGCGTTCACAGGCGGCGAGCGGCGTCCGCGACGCCGGGATGCGCGCGCTGGTCGCGATACCGGGCTGCCCGTCGCTGGACTGCGCGCTCGCGAGCTTCGATGCGATCATCGCCACGAGCGTCGATCCGCGCTTCGTCGCGCCGTGGTGAGCGCGTCCGCGAGGCGCGAGCCTTAGCGATCTCCGAGGTGCGGGCCGTCGAGATGGATGGCGCGCCGCGCGCCGCTGACCTCGTCGCCGGCGAAACCGATGAGCCAGTCGCGCGAGTCCGGCAGGGGCACGAGCCGAGCGTACATGCCGTGGTTCCGCGTGGCCAGCTGGACTTGCAAGCCGGCGGCTCGAAAGCGCATGAGGCTCCCGGCGAGCGCCTCGAGGGCGCCGGCGTCCGCAATGACGTCTTCCATCGTCACGACGAGCGATTCGCAGCGCGTTTGGAACTGACTCTCGATCGTTTCCGAGATCGCTCGAACCGCGACGCCGTCGAGCTCGCCGTTGAGGAGAATCGACGTGCACAGCGGAGCGGCGTCGGCCGGCGAGGCCGGCCGACGCACCGGGTCGCGCCGTGCCGCGACGATGAGCTGCATGTTCATCGAACGAATCTCGTCATCGCCGTTAGACACGCGGACCGAAGAAATGGTCACGGCGACCGTCCGCGGCCCTGCGAGCGTCAGCTCTCGATCGGTCCGGCCTCGGCTTCGGCGATGCCGCTCACGGCCTGGGCGGCGAGCCCGCGCGCGACCGCCTGGGAATCCTCGTTCGCGTCGATCTCGACGGCGTTGCCCCAGCGCATCCGGATAACGTGCACGCGGTGTCGGTGACCGAGTGCTGCAGCGTCGGCATGACGCGGCCGAGGCGTTCGAACCCCGCTTCAGTGCTCCACGATCCGAATCTTCGAATCGCAGCTCGCGAGAATCGAATCGTAGCGCTTGGTGTTGACCTTCTCGAAGTTCTTCCGTGCGATGGCCTTAACGATCGTATGATACATGGTAGCCTTTTGAGCTCGCCCGTCTCGTCTTCGTGACCCGAGGACCGTCGCTCGTTATCGGGCGGCGCGCGGTACCCTCGCTCGCGCGAACGACCACGACGGGTCCGCGTGCGCGAACTGATCGCGACAATGCTGGTCCCGTGACCGCGTGTCGAAGCGAGCCGCCCCTACGGCGTCACGGTCCGCGCGGTCGCGACGCGCGCGCGGATGGTAGCGAGCGACTCGTCGACGAGTAACTCGCCGTCCCGGTAGACGTCGCGAAGCACGTTCGGACGATCGTCGAGCTGCTCGACGCCGATGGTCTCGAACGAACCGGGCCGCTCGCCCGAAACGAGGGCCAGCCGCCCGTCCTTCGAGCGTTTTCGGGTGTCGGTCTTCGGCGCTTTGTACACGTCGCGCCAGGCGCCGTCGACGCGAAGCGCCGAGAGCTTCATCACGAAGCCGAGCGTGTCGCGATCGACTTTTTGTAGCAAGCCGCCGCCCATGCCGACCGCGACGTTCTCGGCGGAGAACCCGGCTTGCTCGACCGCGGCGTAAAGCGTTGCAATCGTGTCGAGGTTCATCCCGTCGCCCTGAAGCACGCGCACGCACGGTGCGAGCACCGCGTAGCCCTTCGCGTTGCAGCTCGCGCCGAACGAGGCGGCGAGCGAACGCAGAATGCGCGGCACGACGACCGTCGGATCGCCCGAATCGGGCCGCACGACGACGCGGCCGCCGGCGGCGACGATCTCCTCGCGCAGGGTTTCGCCGAGCGCGACGTCGACCGCGGCGTCGACGTCATAGCTGTCGACGACCATCGCGAGCGTCGTCCCGGGGCCGCCGAATGCGCGCAGCATCGCGCGGAACGCATCGATCTCGCCCTCGCGGCCCCATGCCGCCACCGTCGCGTGCTCCATCGCGGGAATCGAGAACCCGGCCATCGGCTCGGCGTACCACGCGCGCGCCGCGACGAGCGCCGAAATCGTATCCGTGCCGCGAAACGTCACGAGGTGCGCGAGCCCGCCGAGAGCCGCCGCCTCGACGCTCGAGACGCCGCGGGCGCCGAAATCATGGAGCATGAACGCGGCCTTACTCTCGGGGTCCTCGGCCGTCCGACGCAGCGCGCTCGCGATCGTCGCGTGCGCGAGCGCGCTCACGGTCGCGACGGTCGTCGGATACCACACGTGCAGGAGCAGCGTCTCGACGTACGACGGGAGCCACCACGTGCGGTCGCACGTGTTCTGGACCTGCGCGAGCACGTTGCCGACGGGAACGTCCGTGCCTTCCGGGACGGCGGCGATGCGCAGCGGCAGCCGCCCGTCGTGCGCACGGACGACGTGCTGCCAGCCGTCCGCGTCGAACGGCAGGCCGTGCGCCGCCGCGAGTCCGGTCATCTCGTCGATGTCGGCGGCGGTGACGCGTTCGAGCAGATACGCTTTGAGCAGTGCCTGGAGTCCGAAGAAGCGCGCGAATGCGAAGCGCCCGCCGCGCGCTTCGACGTACGAGCTCGCGCGTGTCGCGCCCGGCGGATATTGGGCGAAATGGCTGAGCTTGTACGAGTCGGCCGTCTCGAGCAGCGAGATCCGCATCGATCAGCGCGGGGTGGCCGCTCCGCGCGTCCGTCGGGCGCTCGTCTCGAAGGCATCGACGGCGGCGGCCGTCCGGGCGTCGGCGAAGAGCTCCTCGGCGACCCCGGGCCCGAACGTTATCGTGTCGCAGCCCGCGGCGGCGAGCCACGCCACGTCATGCGCTCCGCGCACGCTCGCGACCAGGAGTCGCGTGGCGTTGCCGCCTGTCCGCAGGATCGCGAGCATCGCCGTGATCGCCGCATGGCCGTCACCGCCGCCGTCGACGATGCGACCGAAGTACGGCGCGACGTATGCGGCGCCAGCCGCCGCGGCGGTGACCGCCTGATGCTCGGCATGCACGGCGGTGATCGTCGTGCGAATGCCGCACGCGTGCAGTTCGGCAACGGCGAGCACGCCGTCGTACGTGAGCGGAACCTTGACGACGATGCGGCGATCGAGCGCGGCGATGGCTCGGCCGTTCGCGACGAGCGTCGCCACGTCGCTTCCCGAGCACTGCACGTGCAATTCCTCGATCGGATACGCGAGGCATGCCGTCGCGAGGGCGGCGAGCTCGTGCGGACTTGATGACCGCCCGGCGCGTTCCAGGATCGTCGGATTGGTCGTGACGCCGTGAAAGAGCCGCGTCGGCAGCCACCGGGCCCACGCGCCCGGGTCCGCCGAATCCAGAAAGAGCCGGAAGCCGCTCACGCGCCCATCGCTTAGTCGTTCCGGCGCGGAATCGCCGACGCGCCGTCGGCGTCGACGTCGCCGTCCATGTCCTCGTCGGAATCGATGTCGGTCGGTTCGAGGACGCCCGCCTCGTCGCTCGGGTCGATCGGCGCGTCGTCGGTCTCATCGTCGAATTGCATACGACGGGCTTCGCCGTCGCCGGGCGCGACTCCGACTGAGGTTCGCCGCCGAGGCAGAAGCGAGCGATATGAAGATCGCAGCGTCGCTAGCTGAATTCCTGATCGCGGGGATCGCCGAGATCGGAGGCGGCTACATGATGTGGCTCTGGCTTCGCGAGGGCCGGCCGGCGTGGGTCGGCGCACTCGGGGCGCTCGTCCTCATTGCGTACGGCATCATTCCGACGATGCAGCCGGCCTCGTTCGGCCGCGTCTATGCGGCGTACGGCGGCGTCTTCATCGTCCTCTCCGTCCTCTGGGGCTGGCGCGTCGACGGCATCCGCCCCGATCGCCCCGACGTCGTCGGCGCCGCCATCAGCGTCCTTGGCGCGCTCGTCATCATGGCGTGGCCGCGCGCGTAGGCCGCCGCGGCCCGCAGCAAGCCGTTCGAACGGAACCGGCCACGAGCCGTCGTTCTGGTCGAAGCCTCAGCGTTGAACGAGACCGGCGGTAACAGGTTGAGACGATCATCGGTGCCGGGTCCGGGTACGAACGGGCGATGAGCGCTCCGATCGACGTCGAACCCCTGGCCGCCACGCGTACGTGGTTCATCACCGGCGTTTCCCGCGGCCTCGGTAAGGCGCTCGCGGAAGACGTGCTCGCGCGCGGGGAACGCGTCGTCGGAACGATCCGCGATCGCGCCGACGCCTTCGCTCACGAGCGGCTCGAAACGATCGAACTCGACGTGACCGATCCCGTGGCCGTGACGCGCGAGATCGACGCGGCGTGGGCCCGGCACGGCGCGGTCGACGTCATCGTCAACAACGCGGGCTACGGCGTCCTCGGCGCGATCGAGGAGGTCGCCGATGAGGAGATCCGGCGCGTCTTCGAGACCAACGTATTCGGACTGCTCTCGGTCACGCGCGCCGCGTTACCGCATGTCCGCGAGCAACGCTTCGGACTCTTCATCAACATGTCGTCGGTTGGCGGGCTCGTCTCGTTTCCCGGCTACGGTATCTATAACGGCACGAAGTACGCCGTCGAAGGACTTTCGGGAGCGCTGGCCGCCGAGATCGCGCCGTTCGGCGGGCGCGTCATGATCGTCGAGCCGGGCCCGTTCCGCACCGATTTTCTCGAGGCGCGATCGCTGCACTCGACCGAGCGGATCGCGGCCTACGAGCCGAGCGTCGGGAAGACGCGCGGTGCGGCGGCTGCGCGCGCGGGAAAGCAGCCCGGCGACCCGGCGCGCGCCGCCGAGGTTATCTACGCCGCATCGCTCGAAGCACGACCACCGCTGCATCTCGTGCTCGGACGACCGGCGATCGATCTCGCTCGCCGCGGACTCGCGGGGCTCGAACGCGACATCGCCGCATGGGAAGCGCGCAGTAACGCGACGGCATTCGCGGAACCGGCGAACGCGTAGCGGCGCGGGAGATCGCAGTCGCGGGCTGGTAGTTGGGACGCTTCGTCCTTTCGAAAGGCCAGCCATGAACGCACCCGCTTTCGACGTTGTCGGCATCGGCAACGCCATCGTCGACGTGATCGCTCACGCCGACGAGGCGTTCCTGACGAGGCATGCGATGCGAAAGGGCGGCATGGCGCTCATCGACGAAGCGCGCGCTGCGGAGCTCTACGCGATGATGGGCCCCGCAGTCGAATCCTCCGGCGGATCCGCCGGAAACACGCTCACGGGAATCGCCTCGCTCGGCGGACGCGCGGCGTACATCGGCAAGGTGCGCGACGACGCGCTCGGCGCGATCTATCGCCACGATATCACGGCCGCAGGCGTCTCGTTCCGAACGCCCGCGAGCACGAGCGGCGCGGCGACCGCACGGTGCCTCATCCTCGTGACGCCCGATGCCGAGCGCACGATGAACACCTTCCTCGGCGCGTGCGTCGATCTGACGCCGGAGGACATCGACGAGGCGCTCGTCGCGTCGGCCCGCATCACGTACATGGAGGGCTACCTCTTCGATCCGCCGCAGGCGCAGGAGGCGTTTCGCAAGGCGGCGCGCGTTGCTCACGCCGCAGGTCGGATGGTGAGCCTGTCGCTCTCGGACGCTTTCTGCGTCCAGCGGCACCGGGCCGCGTTCCTCGACCTCATCGAGCACCACGTCGACGTGCTCTTCGCGAACGAAGCCGAGTTGCTCGCGCTCTTCGAGACGAGCGATCTCGACGGCGCGATCGCGGCGGTCGGAGAGTTCGCGCCGCTCGTCGCGGTCACGAGCGGCGCCGCGGGCTCGCGCATCGTCGCGCCCGACCGCACGATCATGATCGAGGCCGAGCCCGTGGAACGCCTCGTCGACACGACCGGCGCGGGCGATCTCTATGCCGCAGGCTTTCTGTACGGCCTTGCGGCCCAGGCGCCGCTCGAGGAGTGCGGCCGGCTCGGCAGCTTCGCCGCGGCCGAGGTCATCGGGCAATACGGCGGCCGGCCGTTGCGGCCGCTTCGAAGCCTGCTGCCGATCGCCTGAGCGCGAGCTCGCGCCCCGCCGCATCGACGTCCACCGGCAAACGATCGAAACGGCAGCGATGTCGGCAATTCATTAGGAAAACGTAAGGCCGCCGCGAGCGGAGTACGGCAGGTCGAGCGGAAGCGGGCTCGCGTGAAGCGCGGTCGCATGTTCGAAATTGTCGTCGCGTCGCTTGCAGCGGGCGGGACCTTCGTGCTCCCGGCCGTCCCGAATGGCTCGTATCGGCTGCGCATCGAGCTCGGCGGTTATCAGCCGACCGATTCGACGAGCTTCACGACGGATGCGGCCGCGACCGTTCGCCTTACGCTCGCAATTTAGCGGCTACGACGCGATCGGCGGCATCATCGACTCGCAGACGATCGAACCGACGAGGGCGCCGCAGCTCCAACTCGTCGCCGGCTACGGCACCTTCGATCGAGCGGTCACGTCGGTCGTCGCGACCGGGACCGTCGGGCGGCTCGGCTATGCTTTGGCCTACGGCGCCGGCAGCCTCGACGGGCCCTTCCACAACGACTCGTTCTATCAGCCGGGCGCCGCGCTCGATGCCTCGGCGACGAGTCCGGACGTTCGGAATCTCGCCGTTTACAGCGACGACGGCAAGGCCGTCTCGCACAACGGGCTCGAGAAGCTCCGGTACGATTTCAGCGACGCGACGCATCTCACGCTGACGGCGCTGCAGAGCAGCTACTGTGAGAACGCGACCGGGAACGGCGATGGCGATTACCTCACGCCGACGGTCGCTTGGGCCGTCGGAAACACGCTGCTCGCCTCCAAGGCCGCGACGGACCCGTGTCCGGCGGGCGAATTCACGGCAACGAACGCGAACGGCCGGGCCGTTCGGCACGGGCCCGACCGGCCAGCCTGACGGCGGCCAGCCTGTCAAACCCCGTCGAGTTACGCCGCCGAGACGACGGGCTATCAGGGTGCGGGCCCGGCGTGGCAGTCGTTCAACTTCAACGATGGGCCGCTGCACTTCGAGAGCGGCGGGACGAAGCACGACATTCGCGCCGACCTCTTCACGATCGTTATCTCAACACGAACGACCGGACGTTCGAGCTGCCGTTCAACGCGGTGCCGGGCGACCAGGCCTCGTATTCGAACACCAGGGTCACGACGTCCGGCGGAACGGCATCGGAGAACTTCCTCGGCCGCAACAATCAGTTCGGCGTCGGCCACGAATACCTCAACTCGGCGTACACACTGCGGCGCGACGGCGCGCTGCGTGGCGCCCCGATCGTGCAGGAAGTCGGCGAGTTTCTGCGCGACGCGTATCATCCGCAGGGGTCGCCAGTCGCGGCGTACGTGAGCTCGTACTTCAAGCGGTCGACGACGACGAACTCGTCGTTTATCGATCCGCGGCTCTCGATCGCCTACACGATTCCCGGTGGCAACGACGTCGTGCGCGCGGCCGTCGGCGCCACGACGACGGAGCCGACCGCCAACCTCATCGACCAGGGCTTCACGTCATCGAATCTCGTCACCGCGGGCGGCGGGGGCGGCGTTACCTGTGGCGGGCTCAACGACGTCGGTTCGGCGCCATCGTCGATCCTGCGGCCCGAGTGCGGCGTCGACGAGGAGTTCGCCCTCGGCGTCTCGGGCGCGATCAACCTCGGGCAGCTTCGGTCGCGGGGGTTCACGATCTCGGGCCGCCAGCACGTCGATCCGCAGACCTACGTGGACTACGACTACGTCACCACGTCGACCGTACTCGTCTCGGCGCCCGACGCAATTTTTGCAGAGCAATCCCACGGCGGTAGTCGCCGCGCAGATTCCGTACCTGCCGATCCACACACTGTCCTTCGCGGTCGACCATCAGTTCGCACCGCGGTTCGACGTGCGCTATACGCTGCACGCAATCTCCGATAATAACAACAAGCACACCGCCGGTTATAAGTTCAGTGAATTGCGCGGCTCGATCGGAATTGGGCCCGGAACGCTCTCGGGCTACGTCGACAACCTCTTCAATCAGGACGCGTTCATCGAGGGTTACCTCGGTCAGGGCGTCCCGCTCGCGCTCAATGGGTACGCCGCTGCCGCGAGTTCTGCGCCGCACCTCGGCGCAAACGCGACGGAGCGGTTCGGCATTCCGTACCGCGCCTTCTTCGCGAGCTACGCCGTGCGCGTCCCGTAACGACGCCGGGCTCCGCCCCCGGTGAGCAGAAGTCCATGTTGGATCTCTTTTCGAACCGGACGATTTCGTAACCCTCTGTTAAGATGCGTCGCCTACGCTCACGGAGTTCGCAACGAGGGGGAATTTTGATTTCGCGCACGTTCATCGCTCGCGCTTTCGTAGCTGTGAGTTTTACGGCGTCCTTCGCCGTGACCGCGTCCGCCGCTGAAGCGTTCGGCAGTGAGCCGTTCGGCATCGGCGGCGCCGACGGCGGTCCGGCGCTCCTGCCCACCGGTCAGTCGATCACTGCGACGGCCGCACCCGGCTCGACCTATCAGCGGCTCGCAACCGGGCTGCGCGCCGACGGCAACGCCGACGCCGACGACGCCGTCTCCGAGGCGCTGAGCCCCGACGGCAAGACGCTGCTCGTCTTGACGACGGGCTTCAACACCAGCACCAAGTACGAGAACGGTGCGCCGATTCTGTTTCCGGTGCTCAGCCCGGTCACGGGGTTACCTGTCACCTTCAACAATCCGAAGAACCACTTCAAGCCTGCGCAAGGCATCAACCAGGCCGAATTCGTCTTCGTGTACGACGTCTCGCACGGAACGCCGCGCAAGCTGCAGCAGATTCCGATCCCCAACACCTTCGAGGGTCTCGCCTGGGATCCGAGCGGGACGCGTTTCTTCGTCTCCGGTGGCGTCGACGACCGCGTGCTGATCTTCGCGGCGAGCGCGAACGCCCCGGCGGCCTCGCGCTACCAGCCCGACGCCCCGTTCGTCGTGCTCGGCCATAACAGCAACGACACCGCGCCGATCCCGAACTACGACGGCGGTCTGCTCGCGCACACGCGGGCCGGCATCGCCGCGCCGAAGCTGGTCACAGGCGCAATTGCGGGCGGGCTCGACGTCAGCCGCGACGGCAAGACGATGGTCGTCGCCAACTTCGGCAACGCGTCGGCCTCAATCGTCGATCTCTCGCAGAAGAATCGCCCCGTGACGACCGAGGTCGTGTTCTATCATCCCGGCAGCCTCGTGGCGCAGGGAGAATACCCGTACGCCGTCGCGGTCAAGAGCGATGCGAGTTCCGGCGCCTATGCCAAGGCTTACGTCACGAGTCAGCGCGACGATCAGGTCATGGTCGTAAACGGCGCGTCGCTCGCCAAGGTGATCCCGGTTCCGTCGGGACCGAATAAAATGGCGATAAACGGCGATCAGAGCGTGCTCTACGTCGTCTGCGGCAACGACGATTCCGTCGTGGCGATCAACACGGCGACCGACACGCCGATGTTCCGCATCCCGCTCGGCGTGCGCGACGAGCAGCGGCTACGCGGCGCCAATCCCGACGACGTCACGGTCGGGCCGGGCGGCCGCTCGCTGTACGTGACGCTCGGTGGCGATAACGCCATCGCGGTCGTGGACCTCGTGACACGCCGCGTCGCCGGCCGAATCCCGGTGGGGTGGTACCCGACGTCGGTGCGCCTGAGCCAAGACGGATCGTACCTTTACGCGATCAACGAGAAGTCCAATAGCGGTCCCAATCCGGGCCAAGACTATTACTCCTGGAACACCCCGTACGGGATTGCGCTCAACCGGACGGCGCGCAACGAATACACCTGGGAGACCGAGAAGGCCGGACTCGTCGCGATGCCGACACCGGACAGGCCGGAACTCAACTATCTCACACGTCTCGTAAACATCAACAACAACGTCGGCATCGCCAACGACAGCCCGACGATGGAGTTCCTGCGGCATCGCATCAAGCACGTACTCTACATCGTCAACGAGAACCGCACGTACGATCAGGTGTTCGGTGATCTCGGCAACGGTGCCAACGGCGACCCGCGGCTCACGTTCTTCACGCAGCCGATCACGCCCAATCTCCATCAGCTCGAGCTCAACTACGTCACGCTCGATAACTTCTACGATTCGAGCGAGACCAGCGGCGTTGGCTGGAACTGGGTCATGCAGGGCCATACGAACGCCTACGTCGAGGAGACGCAGCCCGTCGATTACGGCAACTCCAACGGCTACGGTTTCACGTACGACTGGCAGGGCATCGTCAAGAACATGAATCTCGGGATGCCGCCGACCGGTGGCAACTCGATCTTTATGACGCGTATCACCGGTCTTCTGGACCCGACGGGCAGCTCGACGATCTTGCCGGGCTTTAACGACCCGTCGGCCTCCGAAGGCGCCGATGACCTCAATCCGAGAGCCATCGGCGGATACATCTGGGAGGATGCGCTCCGCGCCGGCAAGTCGGTTCGGAATTACGGTTGGAACATCGACCTCGACTATTACGGCTCTGGCACGCCGTTCTATCCGCCCGCCGTCCGCAATCCGTTCCAGGCCGGGGTTCTGCAGTCGTCTCCGAGCACGCCGTCGATCCAGCCGATTACGGATCGATACTACCGCGCCTTCGATATGTCGTATCCTGACATCTATCGCATCGAGGAGTGGCAGCGCGAGTTCGCGGGCTTCGTCGCGAACGACAACATGCCGAACCTTATGGTCATGACGATCCCCCACGACCATACGGGTTCGTTCGGCTCGGCCGGTTCGCAGGCAACGGGCCTCACGACGCCGCAGCTCGAGGTCGCCGATCACGATTACGCCGTCGGCGAGATGATGCAGACGCTGACGCACTCCAAGTTCTGGGCGTCGACCGTCGTCGTCATGCTCGAGGACGATCCGCAGGACGGCCAGGATCATCTCGAAGCGCATCGCTCGATCATCCACATCATGTCGCCGTACACGCGCTCGCACGCGATCGTGCACACCACCTACAATACCGTCAACGCGCTCCGCACGGTCGAGGATCTGCTCGGCCTCGCGCCGCTGGGCTCCACCGACGCGAACGCCGCCCCGATATCCGACGTCTTCGGGCCGCGCCCCGACCTCGAGGCCTACGACGCGATCATTCCGGGCTCGCTCTGCGCGTCGCCCGTCAATCCGACGCTCGTGCCTGCCTGCTCCAAGTCGACGCAGGCCCGCTCGCGCCGCGTCGTCCAGCTCCACGACGGCGAGTGGTGGGCGAACGCTACGGTCGGCATGGACTGGCAGAAGCCCGACCACATCGATTCCAACTACTTCAACGCGCTCTTGGAACACGGGATCACCGGTCGCGGCACGATGCCCGTCGCCTCGGCGCACGCTAACAGCAAGCCCGATCCCGACGACGACTGAGCGTTCTTTCCACGGACGTCCTGACATGGTCCGCGCGGAACGGGCAGGCCGCCCGTTCGATCCCGAAGACCGGAGACGCGGCTCGCGGCCAAGAAGGTCGCGCCCATGGATGACGCCCGCTCGCTCGTCGAACGTTATTACGCGGCTTTCAACGCGCGCGACATGCCGGCGTTCTTGGCACTCGTGACCGACGACGTCGTGCACGACATCAATCAGGGCGGTCGCGAGGTCGGTCGCGGCGCCTTCGCGTCGTTCATGGCTCGCATGAACGGCAGCTATCGCGAGACCCTCGTCGAGATCGAGGTCATGACGAGCCGCGACGGCATGCGCGCGGCCGCCGAGTTCGTGGTGCTCGGTGAATATCTTGCGGCCGATGAGGGCTTGCCGACGGCGAGCGGGCAGCGCTACCGGCTACCCGCAGGCGCGTTCTTCGAATTGCGCGACGGCAAGGTCGCGCGCGTCACGAACTATTACAATCTCGCGGACTGGATCGCGCAGGTCGAAGGCGGCGCGTGACGCCATGCCCGCCCTCGAGATCCGCTGCGTGACCGGCTCCGCGCTCGAGCCGTTCATCGACGACCTCGCGCGCCTGCGCATCGCGAACTTTCGAGCGTATCCGTACCTCTACGACGGCGATCGCGTCTACGAGACCGCGTATCTTCGAGCGTTCGCCGCGGCGGCCGACGCGGTCGCGGTCCTCGCGGTCGCGGGTGAGCGCGTGGTCGGGATGTCGACGGGCTTGCCGCTCCGCGCCGAAGTCGCGTCATTCCGCGAGCCCTTCGATCGCGCGGGGCGCGCGCCGGAGACGGTCTTCTACTGCGCCGAATCGTTGCTCGAGCCCGACTATCGCGGGGGCGGCACGTACCGCGAGTTCTTTGCTCGGCGAGAGGCGCACGCGCGGGCGCTCGGTGATTTCGCGACCGTCGCGTTCTGCGCCGTGAATCGCCCGGCCGATCATCCGCTGCGGCCCGCGGGCTACGCTCCGCTCGATCCGGTCTGGCGGCGCTTCGGGTACGCGCCGCAGCGCGAGCTCGTCGCACATCTCGCGTGGAAGGACGTCGACCGCGCATCCGAGAGCGACCACGAGCTTACGTTCTGGACGAAGTCGCTGTGACCGCGCGGCGTTTTCGGATTGCCTGTGCCGCGTACGACGTGGGCTTCTTCGCCGCGTGGAACGCGTACGAGCGCAAGGTCGAGGACTGGTTCGCGCGCGGCGTCGCGGGCGGCGGCGAGCTGCTGGTCTTCCCGGAGTACTTCAGCATGGAGCTCGCGTCGCTTTTCGGTCCCGGCGTGTACGGCTCGCTCTCGGGTCAGCTCGCGGCGCTGCAGACCGTCTTGCCGGAGTTCCTCGCGCTCTTCGAGCGGCTCGCCGTTCGCCACGGCGTGCACGTCGTCGCTGGTTCGTTCCCGGTACGCGACGGTGATGGCTATCGGAACCGATCGCACCTCTTTCGGCCCGACGGCTCGCGCGCCGCGCAGGACAAGCTGCTGATGACGCGCTTTGAAAGCGAGCGCTGGCTCATCTCGTGCGGCGACGAGGTCGACGTCATCGCGACCGCCTGGGGACCGATCGGCATCGCGATCTGCTACGACAGCGAGTTTCCGCTCATCGCGCGGCGGCAGGTGCTGGCGGGCGCGGACCTCATCGTGGTGCCGAGCTGTACCGACACGCTCGCGGGCTACCACCGCGTGCGGATCGGCGCGCAGGCGCGCGCGCTCGAGAACCAGTGCTATGTCGCGCACGCGTCGCTCGTTGGCGATGCGGCGTGGTCTGAGGCGGTGGATCGTAACGTCGGCGCGGCGGCGGTATACACGCCCGTCGACGTCGGCTTTCCCGACGACGGTATCCTCGCGCGCGGCGTCATCAACGAGCCGGGCTGGGTGTTCGCGGATCTCGACCTCGACGCGACCGCACGCGTGCGTGCCGAGGGCGACGCGTTCAATCATCGCGACTGGTCGCTGCACTTGCGCTTCGCATAGCGCGCGTTGTGCGTCCGCGCTTGCCTCGTAGGCGGGCGCGGCCGGTCGGCGGCGAAGGCTCGTGCGGTGGATCGACCCGATCGTGAGCGCGGCTCCTCCGAGCGCGGACCGGAGGCGCAGCTCGTCGTCTTCCTGGGCGGTGCGCCCGGCGCCGGGAAGACCCATCGCCTCTTGACCGAGGCCGTCGAGCTGCAACGCGCCGGTCGGCGTGTCGCGGTCGGCTGGATCGAGACGAAGGGGCGGCCGAGCCTCGACGAGCTCGCCGCGCAGCTTCCGCGCATCCCGCTGCGCGATTTCGACGGCCAGCCGGACTTCGATCTCGGTGCCGCGTTCGCGAGCGACTACGATACGTTCGTACTCGACGAGCTCGCGCACACGAATCCCCCGGGGGCACCGAGTCAGACGCGCTGGCTCGACGCGCTCGCGTTGCGCGCCGCGGACCGTTCGGTTCTCGGGGCCTTCGACGTGGAGCACCTCTCGAGCGTCGCCGCCGAAGCCGCCCGAATCATCGAGCAGCCCATCGGCGAGATCGTGCCGCTCTGGTTCTTGCACGACGCCGAGGCCGTCGTCGCGATCGACGTCTCGACCGGATTGCTCGAATCGCGCCTCAAGACCGGCCGTATCATGTGGCCCGAAGATGTCGCGCAAGCGCGCGCCGACATTGCGAAGCCGCAACGGCTCGCGACGCTGCGCGGGTTGCTGATGCGCACCGTCGACGAGCTGACGGTGCCGACGATCGAAGCCGCGCGCGTCTCGATCGCCCTCGCGGTCGTCGTGCCGGGCTTCGAGCCCGAACGGTATCTGCGGCGCGTCGCCGTGCTCGCCGAAGCGCTCGATCTCGCCGTCGAGGCGACCGCTGTCGGCGCGCTCGACGACGCGGCGCTCGATCGCACGATCTCGCTGCTCGGTGCGAGCCGCATCGACGCGCCCGAAGAACTCGAACGCGGGCGCCTCGAACACGTCAGCGCCGCGCTCGTCGCCGTTCCCGCGATCGAGAGCATCGTCGAAGCGATCCTCGATCGGCCGGTCGATCGCGACGTCTTCATCGCGGATCCCGCGCGCGCGCCGCTGCGCCGAGGGCTCGACGACGCGCACCATCCGTATGGCATGGCGCTCGGCGACCGGCAGAAGATCGGCTACGGCGAACTCACGATCTATCTCGGCGCCGCATCCGGCAGCGGAAAGACATACGCAATGCTCGATCGCGGGCAGCAGCTCCGCGAGGAAGGCGTCGATCTGGTGGCTGCCCTGGTCGATCCGAGCGGCCGGCCGGAGACCGCCGCGAAAGTCGAGGGACTCGAGATCGTCCCGGCCGCCGACGGCGAGGTCGACGTCGCCGCCGTCCTCGCGCGCCGGCCGCACGTCGCGCTCGTTGACGACCTGGGGCACGCGTCGATGGCGGGGGGCACGCCGCGCAAACGCTACGACGACGTCCTCGCGCTCGTGCGCGGCGGTGTGTCGGTCATGACGACGCTCGATGTCGGCGATCTCGCGGGGCTCGGCGACGTCATCGAGCGCCTGACGGGGGCGCGCGCGACGCGCGCTGTGCCCGACACGATTCTCGAAGTCGCCGACGACCTGCTTTTCGTCGATGTCGCGCCGGCCGTACTCCTGCGTCGCGTCGTCGAGGGCAAGGTCTTCCCGCGCGAGCGCGCCGAGGCCGAGCTCGCGAGCGGCTACCGAATTGAGATCCTCAAGGCGCTTCGCGAGCTCGCGGTGCGTGAGATCCGGCACGCGCGCATGCGCGAGCGGCGGATGCGGCCCTTCGATCGGATCGTGCTCGGCGTCTCGGCGCGCGAGCGGGATCTCGCGCTCGTGCCGCGCGTCGGCCGGCTCGCCGAGCGGCTCGGGAGCGAGTTCTGCGTCGTGCACGTCGGCCGCGAGGACGAGCCCGAGCCCGCGCTGCTCGCGCGTTTCGCCACCGAGGCGACCGCGGTCGGGGCGTCGTTCGGTTTCGAGCGAGCGCACGATGCCGCCGTGCGGCTCGCCGAGATCGCCGGCCCCGCGGATGCAATTGCGGTCGAGTCGCCGCGCCGCAAGCGTAGCGCCTTCGGTCGCCGCTCGATGGCGAGCCGGCTCGTGCGCGCCGGCGTCCGCGACCTGCTGGTCCTCGCGCCCGCGCTCGTCTGACCTCACGCGACGGCCCGAAAGATCATGCTAAATGATCGACGCAACTCTCGAGCAAGGTAACGAGCTTCGAGGTGTCGCGCTCCGTTAGCGTGGTCGTTCAGCTCGTTCTCGACCTCGGCGACGAGGCGATGCGCTCGGCGTACGAGGGTCTGCCCGCGGCGCTGAGCTCTACGATTTGCGAGCGCGCCGGACCCCAGCGTCGTACGGCGCGAGGCTTGATCGCGAGGGCGGGCTCACGCTCGTGCGTCGACCGCGTTGCCGGGGTCGATGTCGAAGCGGTAACCGACGCCCTGGACCGAGTGCAGCATCGTCGGATGCTCGGGATCTCGCTCGATCTTCTTGCGGAGGCGGCCGACGTAGACCCAAAGATATTCCACTTGACCCGCGTACTGCGGCCCCCAGACCGACGAGAGAATCGTGTCATGCAATATCGTCTTGCCGGGCTGACGCACGAGTATGCAGAGCAGCTTGAACTCGGTCGCCGTGAGCTTGAGCGGGAGGCCGTCGACGAAGATCCGGCGCGACGAGTAATCGACGATCAGGCGCTCGGAGACGAAGCGGTCCGATCCGATCGGCACGTCGCTGCAATACGATCGTCGGATCGCTGCTTTGATGCGAGCCAACAGCTCGCCGATGCCGAACGGCTTCGTCATGTAGTCGTCGGCGCCGAGTTCGAGCGCCTTGATCTTGTCTCGCTCGTCGCGGCGCGCCGAGAGCATGATGATTGGGACTTGCGAGACCTTTCGAATCGCCTGGCACACCGAGAAGCCGTTGCGGCCCGGCAGCATGACGTCGAGGATGATGAGCTGCGGAAGACAATCTTCCACGAGCTTCATCGCTACGAACCCGTCGTCGGCGACGACGGGTTCGTAGCCGGCAATCCTGAGCTCCGAAGCGACGAACGTGGCGATCGAGGGCTCGTCGTCGACGACGAGGATCTTCATACGAGCGCCGTCGCCCGCGGCAGCGCGAAGCTCACTGAGGTCCCCCGGGTCTGGCGAGCTTCGAGCCAGATCCGGCCCCCGTGCGCAGCGACGATGCCACGGCAGATGAAGAGTCCAAGCCCGCTTCCGTCGCCCTTGCGCCGCAAGCCGTCGATGCGATAGAAACGCTCGAAGACGTGTCGCTGCAACTCGAGCGGGATGCCGTCGCCGTGATCGGAGACCGTGAAGACGACCTCATGGCCAAAGTCTTCGAACGAGACGTCGATCGGCGTGTCCTCAGGCGAATACTTGATCGCGTTATCGAGCAGATTGTCGAGGACTTGCTCGATGCGGTGATGATCGAAGAGAAGCGCTCGCGCAAGTGCGGTCGAGCCGATCGTGATCGTGCGGTTCTTGCGCGCCGCAACGCGATGCGCGAGCGAGATCGGGTCCGACGCCTGAGGATCGATCTCAAAGACGCCGGCATCGATCAGCGACGCATCCGCGAGGTTCGAGAGCAGTTCGGTGAGTCGTGCGCTCTCGCGATCGATGAGTTCGAGATACGAGCGCTGAAGCGCGGCGTCGCGCGCCCCGGATTCTTCGAGCAGCGCGATGGAGCAGCCGCGGATCGATGCCAGTGGTGACCGCAGCTCGTGGGAGACGATTGCGATGACGTCAGTCTTGAGGGCGTCGACGTGTCGCTCGAAGGTGATATCTCGGAAAAGGAGCCCGCGTCCGATCGCCGTCCCGCCGGCATTGAAGACCTGAAACGATGTCAACCGTAACTCGACGATCGGCGTCGAGCCGAGGTTGAACTCCGCCGTTGGAAAGCGCTGCTCGGCACTGAGCAGGTGCAGCATCAGGCGCCGGAGCTCGAGGGGCTCGGTGCAAACGCGGCAGAGCGGCTCGAGCGCGTTCTCGATCGATCGTCCGATCAGCGTGCTGCGCCGAATGTCGAAGAGCTCTTCGGCGCGCCGGTTGAGGTGCGCGACGCGGCCCTCCGTATCAATCAGCAGCAGCCCTTCGTCGATGCTTTCGACGATCGAGTGCATGAGCGCGCGCTCGCGCCGCGTACGTTCGTAGAGCTCGGCGTTCTCGATCGCAATGACGACCTGAGCCGCAAAGTTCTTGAACGTCTCGACCTCCTCATCGGAGAAGCGGCGGGGCGCTCGAAAGCCGACCAGCAGGCATCCGTTGAGGCCCCGCTGGACGCGAAGCGGAACGGCGAGGATGGCGCGAAGCCCCTCCGCCGAGAGGAGCGTGTCCGTCTCCTCGGTGAGCTCGGTGCCGACGTCGTCGACGATGACGAGCCGTCGCGTGTCGATGACGCGCATGACGACTCGCTCGCGAGGCTCGCCGACGGTCGTCACGCCGGACGTCCTCCGCGAGCCGTCGACGGCCAGCCATGCGACTCCACCGCCGCTCGCGTCGGCGATTGCGACGCCGGCGACATCGCAGTGGAAGAGATCGCGCGACCGGGCGGCGACGAGATGAAAGATCTGCTCGGGATCCGCGAGGCTCGATATCTCGCGTCCGATCTCATGACTGATCTGGGCTTGGCGTAAGAACTTCCGAACGTCGCGACGTAAACCGTCGCATTCGACGAGGGCTTGCAGCGCGAGTTCGGTCAACCTCAGAACATCGGGCGAGGCCGGGTGCCGACTATCATAAACGTAGGCGTCAAATCTGCTGCCGAGCTCGTATTTCACGGCGTTCGCATCGTTGCAATGCGAGCGGCGCCACGAGCCGAAGCGGTGTGACGATCCGACGTCGAAAAAGCTGGCGCCGCTGGCTCCGCACGATTCGGCGAGCGTTCGAGCCAGGCATTCGAGAGCGGAGGGCGAGGCATACGACATTGCTGGTCCCCGTCGGTCGGGCGGTCGCGTCGTCGCACCGGCGTGCGGCCCGTGCCGGTGCGACGTGCGAACTCGATATTACGTGCGAACGCTCAGTTCGGTGAAGGGCGACGGCGTGGTCTTGTCCGCCGACGACGGCTTCCCGGCGAAGCCGCCGCGGTACTTGGCTGCCGGGTGCGAATCTTCAACGTACGGGCTATCCGATCCGAGCAGGCCCTCGCGCAGGGTCTTCCCGTGGTATTCGGTCTGGACGCGACCGCGCTTTTGCAGCTCCGGAACGACCAGGTCGATGAAGTCCTCGAACGTGCCGGGCGTGATCGCGTAGGCGAGATTGAATCCGTCGACGCCGCCGTCGTCGACCCAGCGCTCGAGTTCGTTCGCGACCGTCTGCACGCCGCCGACGAAGACCGGACCGAGCCCGCCGATGCTACGGCGCTCGATGATGTCGCGAGGTGTCCACTTCCGATTCGGATCGGCCTTCGAGAGCAGCTCGAGGACGGAGCGGATGCTGTCGTTGTCGATCGCTTCAAGCGGCTGATCGGGATCGTACTTCGAGAAGTCGACGCCGGTCCAGCCGCCGTAGAACGAGAGCATGCCTTCGCCGCTGCTGAAGCGCAAGTAGTCGTCGTATTTTCGCTGCGCGGCCTCGTCGGTCTCGGCCGTGATCACCGTGAGCAGTGCGAAAATCTTGATCGAGTCTCGCCGGCGCCCGCTCTTTTCCGCACGGTCGCGCATGTCGTCCGTGACGCCGCGCGCCTGTTCGACCGTAGCCGGAGCGATGAAGATTCCTTCGGCATGCTGCGCCGCGAATTCGCGGCCGCGGCCCGATGCGCCGGCTTGGAAGATGACGGGCGTTCGCTGCGGGGATGGCTCGGAGAGATGGATGCCGGGAACCGTAAAATATTTGCCGGCATGATTGATCGGATGCACTTTCGTCGCGTCGGTGAACACGCCGCGCTCGCGGTCGCGTAGGACGGCGCCGTCCTCCCACGAGCCTTCCCAGAGCTTATAGGTCACGTCGCAGAACTCGTCGGCGAGGTCGTAACGCTCGTCGTGCGACATCTGCTGCTTCATGCCGAGATTGACCGATGCGCTGTTGAGATACGACGTGACGACGTTCCAGGCGATCCGGCCCTTCGTCAGATGGTCGAGCGTGCTGAACTTCCGAGCGAGGAGATACGGCTGCTCGTACGTCAGTGCGCAGGTCACGCCGAAACCAAGGTGTTCGGTGACGGCGGCCATGCCCGCGATCTGACAGAACGGATCGTTCACCGGCACCTGATCGGCATCGGTGAGCGATACTTCGACCGAGCCGCGATACACGTCGTAGACGCCGACCACGTCTGCGATGAATAAGGAGTCGAAGCGACCTCGCTCGAGGAGTTTCGCAAGATCCGTCCAGTAGTCGAGATCCTTATATTTGTACGCGTGGCTGTCGGGATGCCGCCACGTGCCGGCAGCCTGATGGCTCACGCACGTCATATCGAAAGCGTTGAGAATCATTCGGCGTTTCATGATTCGCCCTTAATAGCGGTCGCCATCGATACCTCTCATCGTTAGTGGATGTTTAGGTCGTGCCCGAATGTCGTCAACGATTGCCGCCGGCCATCTCGAGTGAGCGCGGATCGCGCCGCAGCAGTTGCATCGCGATGATCCCGATCAGCGGCCCGGGAGCGAGTAGCGTGAATGCCCATTGCCAGCCGTCATGAGCGGCGACGTAGCCCAACAGATTGATGCTGAGAAAGGTAATCGTGAAGCCGGCAGCCATCTGAAACGTGAGGGCGGTCCCGACGAGCCGCGGCTCGGCGAGCTCGGTCACCGCGGCCGAGAACTGTGCCGAATCGGCGACGATCGTCGCGCCCCAGATCGCGCCCAAGATGATGATCAGAGTGGGCGAAACGTTATAGACCGCCCCGATCGCTAGGCAGCAGCAGCCGCTGACGGCCATCGCCCATGAGGTCACGGTCGTCCGACCCAAGCGGTCGGCGTAGATTCCCGCGAGGGTGCAGCCGAGCGCTCCCGCGATTCCGATCGCGCCGAAGGCGACGATCGGAACGAGCCAGGCGGCACCGGCCGTTCGTGCGACCGCGCTATGAGCGAGGAACACGGGGAACCACGTCCACATCGCATAGAGCTCCCACATGTGTCCGGCGTAGCCGGCGTTGGCGAGCATGACTGGCCGGTCGAAGACGACCTGTCGCAGCGCGCGCCATGAAAGCCCCGCAGTGCCCGCAGCGCCGCGTGTAGGCGCGTCGGTCAGTACGAATGCGACGACGAGCGCGCCGAGAACGGCGAAAGCGGCGCTGAGATACATGACGCTCTGCCATGCTACGGCCGCGAACGAAACGAAGAGGTGGGGCAATGCCGACCCGAGCGTGAGCGCCGCGATCAGCACTCCGACCGCAACGCCCCTGCGTGTTGGAAACCAATCTGCCAAGAGCTTGACGGCCACGGGATAGACGCCCGCGAGCACGACGCCCGTGCCGAATCGGAGAGCGATCCCGACCGAAATGTCTCGCTGCGATGCGAATGCGGCGGTCATGACGGCGGCGGCGACGCTCGAGATGGTGAAGACGCGCCGTGGCGAGAAACGATCGGGTAACGCCGAGAAGCTGCTGAGCAGCGCACCAACGACGAAGCCGATCTGCACGCTCGACGTGAGCGCCGCGACCTGGCCGGCATCGAGCTTCCAATCTTTCGCGAGCGTCGGTGCCACCGCCGACGCGCTGAACCAGACGCTCAGGACCAGAAGCTCGGCGAGCGCGATGAGTCCGAGCGCTTTCCAGCGGCTCATCGTCTGCGCCATCCGCGGCACGTTCTCGGTTCGATTCGTCATGCGTTCATCGCTCGCTTTGAGATGCGAGCGGTCTGTCGAGAGTCCTGGCACGTTTCATCACCGAACCTAAAGATTCATGATGCGTTTCTTTAGGGAGACGAGCGATCATCGATTCGGGTTGTCGCGGTGCTGGACGCTCGCTCGAAAAGCGCGTATACACTGCGACTATGGGTGATGAACGGGACTCATCGACGACGCCGATTGGACGTCCGCGTCGAACTCGCCGCGCGGCGATCGGCGCGATTGCTTCCGCGCTGACGACGGTCGCTGCGGTCGGCTCGCGAGCGGCGAGCGCCGAGCCTCGGCTCGACGATCGCGGCGGGTGGAGCGAGCGCGAGCCGATCGCCGCCGATCTGCCGCCGAACCGGCCGCCGTGGATGAACAAGCAGGGCGAGCTGCTCAAGGGCTACGGGACGCCATCACCGTTTCAACGCGACGTCGTCCGCGTCACGACCGATCTCACGCCGACCGAGCTCTCGTCGTGGAACTTCACGCCGCTGCAGCACCTGTACGGAATCATCACACCCAACGGCCTGCACTACGAACGCTCGCATGCGGGCACGACCGAGATCGATCCGTCGCAGCATCGCCTGCTCGTCGACGGACTCGTCTCCAAGCCGATCGTTTTGACGATGGCTGACCTCATGCGTTTCCCGACGGTCTCGCGAACCCATTTCATCGAGTGTTCCGGAAATACGCTCACGGAGTGGAAGAAGCCGACCGGGAAAGACGTGCAGCACACGCACGGCCTCCTGAGCTGCGCGGAGTGGACGGGCGTACCCGTACGCGAAATACTCGATCGCGTGGGCGCCGATCCCAAAGCGACGTGGGCACTTGCCGAGGGTGCCGACGCTGCCGCGATGGATCGAAGCATTCCGGTCTCAAAGCTTCGGGACGACGCCTTGCTCGCGTTCGCGCAGAACGGCGAGATGCTGCGGCCCTCTCAGGGCTATCCGCTCCGGCTCCTGCTCCCGGGCTACGAGGGGAACATGAGCATCAAGTGGCTGCGGCGACTAACGCTGGGAAAGCGGCCATTTGAAACGTACGAGGAGACGGCGTACTATACGGAGCTGTATCCTTCCGGCCGCGCGCGCCAGTTCAACTTCATCATGGACGTGAAATCCGTGATCACCTTTCCGTCGGCGAGTCAGACGCTGCGCGAGCCGGGCTACTGTCAGATCACGGGGCTCGCGTGGTCCGGAAACGGCCGCATCAAACGCGTCGACGTCTCCGTCGACGGCGGGCGGACGTGGCGCGCCGCTGCGCTGCAAGGGCCAATCATGTCGCGCTGCTTGACGCGCTTTCGCTACGATTGGGCGTGGGATGGTAAGCCCGTGATCGTGCAGAGCCGCAGCACGGATGAATACGGGCACGTCCAGCCGACGCGTGGCAAACTGATCGCCGAGCGAGGCTCCAACTCCGTCTATCACTACAACGCCATTCAATCTTGGGCGATCGCCGAGAACGGAGAGGTCACGAATGTCTTTGCGTAACTCGCTCGTCGTTATCGGACTGGTCGTATCGGTCGCGACCGCCGCTGCTGCAGCCGCGACGCCGGGTTCGCTCGCGACGATCGGCGCGCCGGCATCGGATCGCGAGATCACCGGCTGGCATACGGACGTCACGCCGAACGGCGACGGGCTGCCGGCCGGCTCTGGAACGGCGGCGATTGGTGCGAAGATCTTCGCGGAGAAATGCGCGGCATGTCACGGCGCTGCTGCGCTTGGCATGAAAGTACCCGGGCGCGGCGCGTATCCCCGGCTCGTCGGCGGTTTTGGAACGCTCACCGCGAAGAAGCCGATCAAGACCGTCGGCAGTTACTGGCCATATGCGACGGGAGTGTTCGACTACATCCGGCGCGCGATGCCGTTGTATGCGCCGGGCTCGTTGACGAGCGACGAGGTGTACTCCCTGACCGCGTACATCCTCGCGAGAAACGACGCCATTGCGCACGGCAAGATCATCGACGCCGCGTCGTTGCCGAAGGTGAAGATGGCGAACGCGAAGGGTTTCTTTCCGTCGCAGGAGTCCGTGCGGGCGACGCGCTGAAGCGCGCCCACACCATTGCAACTAAGCGCGGACCGCCTCGCGCTCCCGCATTGCGGGCTCGCTTCGCGCGAGGACGAATGCGAGCAGCTCCGCCGCAATCGTGAGGGCGATGAACGCCCAGACGGGAATCGTCGTCCAGAGCCCGACGAGCAACAGCACCGCCGGTGCCGTCACGCCCCAGATCGCCAAGAACACCGCCGTCCAGCCGGTGAACCGCGCGAGGTTGACCCGGCCGAGTGCGAGGACGGCCCAGAAGAGGCCCCAGAGCATCCCGTAGTTGAGCCAGACGATCGCAAAGCGCGGGTCGGCGAAGATCGTCACGTTCGCGATGGCGAGCACGACCGTGACGGGAACCACCCAGAGACAGTACCAGCCGATTGCAACAGTTGGGAGATCCATCAGCGTCGCGACGCCGACCCAGAGAAACGTGAGGCCGAAAAGGAACGGCGGGCCGACGCCCAGCGCCTCGACCGGCGTGTGCGTCTGGGTGAGCAGCACGAACGGCGTGAATGTCTGCAGGATGCCGCCCCAGATATTGACGATCGCGACGGTGCGCGGTTCGGCGATCTGAAGTAAGACGAGCCCATTCATCAAGAGAACGGCGCCCGTCATGAGTAGGGCGATGAGTCCCATAGCGTGAGTCCTTTCAGCTAGCGCACTAGATCTGCGGCTCCAACGTTCGAAGCGTATCGGAGGCGCGAAGCACGCCCGCCAGCTCGACGAGCGCCGCACCCTGCATCTGCGCCAACTTCGAGAAGCACTCGTTTAAATGACGTATCGCGTCGAATGCATCGGCTGGAATGGCGAGTCCCGGTGGAACGACGTGCGCTGCGAAGAAGCCGGCGAGAACGTTGCGCAGGTCGTTGACGGCGAGGAAGTGATGCGCGCTCCCGCTGGTGAGAACGATCGCCACGGCTTTGCCTCGGAGCACGGCCGGACCGTCGTCATGACGATCGCGCGTCGTCTGATCGAGCAAGACCTTGAGCGGCCATGCGAACGATCCTCGGTAGACGGGAGCTCCGAAGACGATCGCATCGGCGCGACCCATGTGTCCGATTACGTCGCCATAGTCTTCGACCGCCTGGAGGCGAACGATCGACGTCGCGGTGCCCCGTTGCGAACATGCGAGCAGGGTCGCTTCGAGCGCGGCGTACGTCTTGCCGGTCGGGCCGGGCGATCCGTCGATACCGAGCACCGAAAGGCGTTCGTCTACCATTCGGACCCAGTGTATCGCAAAGCTACACTCACCAACTAAACATCTCCAAAGAAAGCAGCAACGATGGTTCGGCGCAAAATGAAAGGGGTCCTAAAGCTTCTTGACATCGGCTCGCTCGTAGCATTACGTTTCCGAAGGTTCCCACTTTTGAAAGGTCAAACGCTTTGCTGCTGCCGCCGGTCTTCATCGCCGTCTTGCTCGTCATGGACGTTGCAGTTCCCGGCGTCGCGCAAGGGAGCGGGCATCTCCCGATCATCGACATCGTCCCGACGAGCAGCTTCACGACCACGAGCGACGGCATCGACGACGACGATGCGCTCTCCGCCGTCAGCATCGCCGGCGTCGGCCGGATCTTTCCGGGCGGCGGCCGCGACCTCGTCCGCTTCTATCGAGGCGACCACGCGACGCATCAGAACCTCAGCCCCGATTCCCTCGCGGCGCTGCCCGCCGGCTTGGCGGTGCATTCAGGGCAGCGTGTCCCCGCCGCCGAGCGCGATCCGGATTGCCGACCTGTCGCTGCTTGCCGACGTTCAGCTCGACTCCAACAAGATCGTACCCGGAAGAAGCGGGCGTGTGCCCCGGTGACCCCTGCTTCCATTCCATCGCCGACGCCGCAGCAGGGAGCGAGCCAGTGATCGAGCCGACCTCCGACGCCACGATCGAGCGCGATACGTTTCGTGCCGTCATGCGCCGCCAAGCGGCCAGCGTCACGATCATTACGACCAAACACGATGCTGCCGTCCACGGGATGACGGCGACGGCGTTCACCAGCGTCTGCGCTGATCCGCCGACGATTTTGATCGTCGTCAACCGTTCCGCGCGGAGCCATCCGCTGATCGATGGCAGCGGTATCTTCGCAGTGAACATCCTGGAAGCCGGTCAGGCGGCGATCGCGAATCGATTTTCCGGGAAGCTCGACGATCAGTTCGATGGCGTACCGTTCGCGCAGGGCGTCACCGGCGCGCCGATCATCGATGGCGCGTCCGCCTATCTCGAGTGTCGCATCGCGCAGCGCATCGAGGTCGAAACGCACACGCTCTTCGTCGGTCGCGTGCTCGCCGGCGCGACGGCTCCCGGTGAGCCGCTCATCTATCACGAGGGTGCGTACGCGGGGCTCCGGCCGCTCGAGTGACGCGCTGACCTACGAAATGATGCCGCGTCGAAAGGCGACGACGGCGGCATGGGCGCGATCGCTCGCGGCGAGCTTCTCGAGGATGTCGCGGACGTGCGCCTTCACCGTGCCGAGGCCGATGAAGAGCCGCTCGGCGATCTCCGCGTTGCCGATGCCGTCGGCGACGAGCCGCAGCACCTCGGTTTCGCGCGGCGTCAGCGGCGAGTCGCTCGGGTCGGTGGCGGCGGGCGAGAAGCGGCGTAGGACGACGTGCGCGACGCGCGGATCGAAGGCGGCGCCGCCCGCGGCGACCGTGCGGATCGCATCGACGAGCAGCGCGGGATCGGAGCTCTTGACGCAATAGCCGTCGGCGCCCGCCGCGAGCGCGGCGAGCACCTCGGCCTCGAGCTCGTGCGCGGTGAGCACGATGACGCGTGCCGTATCGGCGCGCCGGATCTCGCGCGTGAGCCAGATGCCGTCGCGGCCGGGGAGGCCGAGGTCGACGACGGCGACGTCGGGCCGCTCGCGCGCGACGAGCGCGGCACCCGTCTCGCCGTCCGCGGCTTCGCCTGCGACGTCGTAGCCGGCCGTCGCGAGCGCGGCGCGCAAGCCCGCGCGCACGAGCGCATGGTCCTCGACGAGGACGACGCGGATGTTCACGCGCGCTCGCGCGGGAAGGCGAGCGTGAAGCGCGAGCCGCGCTCGGGGCACGGCGCGTACCGCACGGATCCGCCGTTCTCCTCGGCGACGCGGCGCACGAGATAGAGACCGAGCCCGGTCCCGCCCCCCGCGCGGCTGGTCGCGCCCGCGAAGCGCTCGAAGAGCGTGCCGCGGCGCGATTCGGCGACACCGAAGCCGTCATCGATGACCGCGATCTCGACGTCGCGGTCGCCCGCGTGCACGTCGACGCGCACGGTTCCGCCGGCCGGCGTATGCTGCAGCGCGTTCGCGACGAGATTGGTCATCGCACGCTGCACGTCGCCGCGATCCGCGAAGATCGGCGCGACGTCGTCGCCGGCGACGCGCAGCGTCACGTCACTCGCGCTCGCGATCGCGGCGAGATCGGCCGTGACGCGACGCGCGATCGCGAGCGCGTCGAGGTGATCGCGCTCGGGCGCGCGTTCGCCCGATTCAAAGCGCGCGACGCCAAGGAGCGTCTCGGCGAGCCGGCCGAGATCGTCGACGGCGACGACGCTGCCGCGCACAATCTCGCGATACGCCGGCGGTAAATCACCGTACGTTCCGGCATCGGCTTGGCGCAGCGTCATCCCGAGCGCGACGAGCGGCGTGCGCAGGTCGTGCGAGAGCGCGTAGACGAGATCGCGAATGACGGCGCCGCGTTCGGCGAGTTCGTCGTTCCGATCGGCGAGCTGCGCGAAGAGCCGCGCCTGCGCGAGCGCCGCCGCGCTTGCGCGCGCGAAGGTGCGCGCGAGCCCGAGCCGGCCATCGTCGTCGCCCGCCGACGCGAGCACGAGGATGCCGTACGCGCGATCGCGCTCGCCGACCGGCACCGCGAGGGCGACGCGCGCCTCGAGGCGTTCCAGGACGAGCGATCCGACGGGATCGTCCGAGCGTAGGACGAGCGTGCCGCCGTCGAGGACGCGACGGACGAGCGAGACGACCTCCGGTGCGATCGCGCCGACATCGATCGTCGGCTCAACGTCGCCGCGGCGAAACGCGAGCGCTTCGCCGCCGCCCGCCATGGGATACCAGTGGGCTGCCTCAACGTCGAGAGCGCCGACGGCTTCCCGAACGATCGCGCGCGCGACGAGCCCCGTCGAAAGCGACGCCCGGATACGGTCGATCCCGCCCGCGAGCGCGGCCTCGCGCCGAGCGCGGCGTTCCTGCGCCTCGACCTTGTCGAGCTGTCGCGCGCGTTCTGCCGCGAGGGTTCCGGCGATGCCGACGAGCACGATCGCCAGCGCCGAGAGACCGCGGTCGAGCAAGCCGATCGCGTCCCAGCGTCCGGCACTCGCGGCGTTGGCGAGGGCGGCGACGGCGTCGGCGACGAGCGCGCCGATGCCGAGCGTGAGCGTCTCGCGGCGTGAGCCGGTCGCGGCGACGATCGCGATCGGGATCGTCGCGAGGATCGCGACGACGAGCGTTTGCGGCGTCAGGACGTCGAGGACGAAGACGGCGAGAAGCGCGGCTAATGCGGCGAACGCCGTCCTGCGATGCACGTTCGTCCGCTTTGACGGGCTGGGCGACGCCGCCCTGCGGCGAAACCCTCACGCGTGGAACGGCCAGACGCCACGGCGATCCTGCGCGAGCTCGGCCTCGGGCCGCAGCTCGTCGTCTATCTCGGCGGCGCGCCCGGCGCGGGGAAGACGCATCGCCTGCTAATGGAAGCGCTCGAGCAGCAACGGGCGGGCCGGCGCGTGGCGATCGGTTGGATCGAGACGAAGGGTCGGCCGGGGCTCGACGAGCTCGCCGCGCGCTTGCCGCGGATCGCGCCGCGCGAGTACGACGGCCGGCTCGATTTCGATCTCGGCGCCGCGCTCGCGAGCGACTTCGAGACGATCGTGCTCGACGAACTCGCGCACACCAATCCGCCCGGCGCCCCGAGCGTCGCGCGCTGGGGCGACGCGCTCGCGTTGCGTGCCGCCGATTTCTCCGTGCTCGGCGCGTTCAACGTGCAGCATCTCGCGAGCGTCGCGCCCATCGCCGAGCGCATCGTCGAACGTCCGATCCGCGAGATCGTGCCGACGTCGTTCCTGCGCGCGGCGGACGTCGTCGTCGCCCTCGACGTCTCGCCCGAAGTGCTCGACGCGCGGCTGCGGCTCGGCCGCATCGTGCATCCCGACGACGTCGACCGCGCCCTCGCCGGGAGCGCGAAGCCGCAGCGCCTCGCGCTCTTGCGCGAGCTGCTGTTGCGGACGGTCGACGAGTTGACGGTCCCGACGATCGCGCCCGCGCGCGTTTCGACCGCGCTCGCGATCGTCTCGCCGGGATTCGATCCCGAGCGGTACCTGCGGCGCGTGACGGCGTTCGCCGAGGGGCTCGATCTCATCGTCGAGACGACCGTCGTCGGTGCCGTCGACGCCGCCGCGTACGCCGAGGCGACGCTCGACGCGGGTGTATCGGCGATTCCGCTGCCGGCCGGGCTCGAACGCGGCCGGCTCGACGCGGTCTCGGCGACGCTCGTCGTCGTGCCGGCGACGGCGGCGATCGTCGCGACGCTGCTCGCGCGGCCCGTCGATCGCGATCTCTACGTCGCCGATCCGGAGCGGGCGCCCGCGCGCGGGGCGCTCGGCGAGCGGCTCGCGAGCGAGTCCGCGCTGCTTGGCGGCCGCGCACCCGGTCGCGGCGAGCTCACGATCTATCTCGGCGCCACGGCGGGCTGCGGCAAGACCTACGCGATGCTCGACCGCGCGCACCAGCTGCGCGAGAGCGGCGTCGACGTCGTCGCGGCATTCGTCGAAACGCACGGCCGGCTCGAGACGGCCGCGAAGCTCGCCGGACTCGAGACCATTCCGCGCACACGTGGCGGCGAGCCCGACATCGAGGCGGTGCTCGCGCGGCGACCGCGCGTCGCGCTCGTCGACGAGCTCGCGCATAGCAACGCGCCAGGCAGCGCGTACCGGAAACGCTACGACGACGTCTTCGCGCTGCTGCGCGGCGGGATCTCGGTCATTACGACGCTCAACGTCCAGCATCTCGCGGGACTCGGCGACGTCGTCGAGCGGCTCACCGGCACGCGCGTGCGCGAGACGCTGCCCGACGCGATCCTCGAACGCGCCGACGAGCTGATCTTCATCGACGTCGCGCCCGAGGTGTTGCGCGCGCGCTTGCGCGAAGGGAAGATCTATCCCGCTGAGCGGATCGAGTCGGCGCTCGAACATTTCTTCCGCGTCGAGAACCTGCGCGCGCTGCGCGAGCTCGCGGTGCGCGAGATTCGGCACGCGCGTGCGAGCGAGCGGCGGATGCGGCCGTTCGACCGGATCGTGCTCGGCATCGCTGCGCGCGAACGGGATCTCGCCCTCGTCGCGCGCGCCGGGCGTATGGCGGAGCGGCTGGGCGCGGAGCTCCGGGTCGTGCATGTCGGCCGCGCGAGCGCCGAGCCGGCGGTGCTCGCCGAGTTCGCGCGCGCCGCACGCGCGCAGCGCGCATCGTTCCTGTACGACCGCGCGAATGACGCGGCGGTGCGGCTCGCCGCGATCGCGCAGCCCGGCGACGCGCTCGCCGTCGAGTCGCCACGCAGCGCGCGGTCGCTCTTCGGCAGGCGCTCGTTTGCGAACCGGCTCGTGCGCGCGGGGGCTCGCGAGCTCATCGTCCTGGCGCCCGCACCGGCTTCCGTCGCTCCTCCCGCATGATCGCACAAAGTTTTCGTACAAACGAACGAATGTAGCCGCATGGCTTCCGTCTGGGCGTACTGCCGGTCTCCACTCGAAAGGATGAACAGGAGGACTCGCTAGAGGCGCAGTTCCAACGATCACCCGAGTTCGCTGCAAGCAAGAACCTGGAGCTCGTCCCGCACGAAGAGCGCGCGTCGGCAAAAACCTCAAAGAGGCGTCCAGTCGTACTGAAGATGCCGCGACGCTAAAAGAACTGCCGTTGAGGGCAGCGGCCGAAGTATCTGTTCATCGCCGCTTCCGACCGCCTCGCGCGCGACACGCCCGACGACTGGCACATCCTATATGTGCTTCGCGATCTCAAAGGTCGACCTTGAGGTGTTCGGTCGCAGCACGATTCGGATCGACCATTTTTCGGATCAGATGGCCACACTCGGTGAGTCGATCGGAGGCGCAAGGCGCCCAAGCAGACGCGGCTTGCTCGAGTGCTCAAGTGCTCAAGCGCGCCGAATGCCTGCCGAATCAGAGAGAGGAGTAACTCGACTCGTACGATTATGGAGAGAACGAGCTTGTTTGAACCCAAGCAGCGGACGCCCGCTCAATCGACGATGCGTTCACTCGTTTTCTTGATTGCAGCGTGTGCGATCATCCTCGGCTGCGCTGCGCGTTTCGATCATCTCGGTTCGCGGCTCCTGTGGCAGGACGAGGCATTTTCGATGCTACGGATCACTGAACATACCGAGTCCGATCTGTATGGTGCCTTCGATGGCCGCGTAAAACCAGTTGCGACGTTTCTTGCGCTCGATAGACTGTCGCCTCATCTCGGTCTCGGCGCGACGTTTGCCTCGCTTCGTGAAGAGCCTCAACGCGGGCCTGTCTTCTATGGTGCGGCCCGTATCTGGGCCGACTTCGTCGGGGACAGCACTCCGGCCATGCGGATGCTACCGGCGCTGCTCGGACTTCTCGGGATCGCCCTCGCGTTCGCGCTCGGGCGCGAGCTTGCACCCGGAGGAGGGCCACTGCTTGCCGCGCTCGTCGCACTCTCGCCAATCGAGATACACTTCGCACAGCAGATACGCGAGTACGTAGCGATTGCAGACGCTACATTGCTCTCGTCCTGGTTGCTCCTGCTCTCACAACGAACCGGTGGCATCTGGCGTTGGGCGAGTTACGGTGTCGCCCTGGTGATCGGGCTGTACGTATCACCCATTTTTCTGACGGTCCTGCTCGGCCACGCTGTCGTGGTTGCCGGCGTGGCACGACGCGATGGCCTTCGAGCCGTCATCCCGTGGCTTGCGACGACGACGGCCGTCTTCGTAGCGTTCGCACCATGGTTTGCAGCGAGTCTGCTCGCAAGCCGCGGGCATGCCGGCGACCTCGCGTGGCTGCACGGTGGCTACACGGCAAGAGCGTACGCAACAAAATGGATCTTCAACGTGGGCGCTGTTTTCTTCGACGCCGAGTTTGCCCGAACGTCGCTTGGCGTTGTGCTCGCGCCGGTCTTCGCGATTATCGTGATCGCTTTCTTCGGCTTTTGTCGCCGCAGCTACGACATGCTGCCCGCTCTCTTGGCTCTTGGTCTGTCATTCTGCGCCCTCGTGCCACTCGTCGTCCTTGACGCGATCGGCGGCTCGCATGTCCAAGCGGTCGCTCGGTATCAGATGCCAACCTGGATCGGCATCGACATCATCGTCACCCTAATGCTTGCACGAGGCATCGCCAGTGCTCCTCGGGATCGTGCGTGAGGTCGTGCCGATTATCGTGGACATTCATTTAGCGGCGTAGCATCGTCATCGTTAGTATCTCACGCCGCCTCGGCGTTTTCAAGGGTGATTAACTGGTATCCGTTGATGCGCCGCCAGCTGCCCG
>JAABUK010001791.1_pt1 | contig 40201 bp, 51 predicted proteins | sample 5559141 | NCBI WGS metagenome assembly JAABUK01 (sample SAMN10711869, study PRJNA513367) | rock metagenome | isolation source: Antarctica rocks | place: Antarctica: Victoria Land, Pudding Butte nord | collected 2016-01-03 | reverse complement strand
AGAGTGTGTTGTTGCAACGTGCCTGCCCTATCATCAACAACGCCCTCGTCTGCAGGTAACGTTTAGGAGGACTTACTTATACGTCCTAGAGGTCTTTGAACAAGGACGAGCCTGTTGATGTATAGCCGTAGCTCTGCGGGTAGGGTGAGGAGCCGGCATGATTGAGGGTAAGCCGGAAGAGTGCGTTGACCGGTCGCTGATGGAGCTGTCTTTGCGTTGCCCGTCATGACAATCGAAGTGTTTGCATCGCTCATGGTTCGCTTTGTGGCACCTGGTAGTGGCTTGGTGTCAACACCACGATCGAACCTTTGCGAGCTGGCTGCTGTACGAGAGTACTGTACCTCGAGCCCGATTCCAGCAAATCAACCCTTGACTGGAAGCAATGAGATCGAAAGTTTGCGATCAAAGCTGCTGAAAGATTGCAGGAAGGTGTTCATGAAGAGTGATGAAGTTTGATAGCAATGATTTTAGTTCCTAAAGGTCTTGGCGCATGTGAAGGAACGACCAGCTTGACTGCACGTTACCTGTATATCCATCAACACCTACACGGTAAAGAACGATTTCGATTCGTTAATGTGCAGCCCCTAGCAAGCTTTAACCGCTGATAGTCATGACACCAAGGACATGAAAAAATCTACATATCAGACCTCCCTACGGCTTCGGGGTAGGAAACAGCTTCATAAAGAACGTAACAACCCAACAACTTCCCTCTCAAACTTGCCAGATCACACACGTTCGGAGTGACCCCACCTGCAGATCTAGGTCGTATAGGTGGTAAACCTCACGGAATCCAAAAACGACACCGTCTGCTCGACCGGCGCATCCGACGTATGAATATTCGTATACGCCTCCCTAATCCCGTTGAAACCCACAGACACCTTCATCATTGCCGCCCCCGTCGCCCCAGTCGGCGTGTACGTCACCAAAAACGGTCCCTGGTGGCCCGTGCTGGGTGCGGCATTGAGACCTGTGACTGTGAGTTGGCACTTGACGGCGACTTTGGTCTGCTCGTTCATGCAGCCGAAGTAGAATTCTGCCAGGTCGAATTTTGTGGTGGATCCGGTTATGGCGAGGGTGGGTGGGAGTTGGTATGGTCGGCCGAGGTTGTTGATGGCGTAGTTGAGGGGGGATTGGGGGATGACGCCGCGGGTTTTTTGGTCTTGGACGGCGAGGTTTGAGAAGTTTAGGCTGGGGTGGGTTAGTGTTTTTCGTTGTGCTTTTGGGTTTGGGGGTAGATGGGAGGATGGATTTGCTTCTGTGGAATGCCGAGGCTTGAAGGCGGAAAGGGGGTTGTCTTGGAGGTTGCTGCTTACCCTAGGTAAGGTACCTTGACATCGGTACCGACTGTCAGGCCGTCAAACTAAGAGTCGTGTTAGCGTACCATGAACAGCAATCTTTCAGGAGTTGGCTTACTGTCGCGAATTGAGCCTTTGGAGCGGCGCGTTCCACGAGGTCAAGTGCCTCGACATCCACCGGGGTGGCTCTAACGAGACTAGCAAGTGCGATGCTGGCGACAACTGACCACTTCATTGTGAAGATAGTATCGATAACTGTGGGGTGCAGGTCGATGTTGTGAAAGTGGAAGTATGATACTAGGAGGTCGGGATAAGCGTTTGTCCGTATTTGCTCAACGAATGGTGATGTACGAGCATAACAGCGAGGAGGACTGGGCTTTTATATCTATTCAATGACCCCAGTCGATGAACCTATTCCATGAATCGAGTAGCCTTGGCATAAGCTGACTGGCTTATAGCAAAAGATGGTAGTAGAGCCTATCACAAACGAGCCGCCAAGTCAGCTGTATCGACTGACTTTCCGTTCCTCGTACCACGGGCTGAGACGTATGGTGGAAAGTTTTGCGCAATAAATCGGTCATGTGTTGACGCTTTCCTCAGATGACTACTATACTTCTGGTAAGTTCCGCGTCGTCGAAAGTGGTGGTCAGATTTTGTCCTGAGGCGTCCTTGGCGCCCAGAGGAGCTGAAGCGAACGAGTGGCTGTGTTTGCTTGCTGTCCTCAAGGTCCTCTTGTGGCGTGCTTGGCGGCGCTCTTTACTACTTGATCACGGCGAGGACCGAGCCAGGCCGGGGAGACACGTTCTGTCTGTTATGCTGACAATACCTCGACCAGGTGGAAGTAGGAGAACCACAGAGTTGCATTGCAGATTATGGCTTGATCGATGCATCACTGGATTGTGATACTGTGACTCTCTCTTCGGAGTCGCCGTCGAATCAGTTGGTGCTTGTTGTTCTTCTTCATGTTCTAAGTTCGATGCAGAATTCGAAGCGGTGAGGGCGAATTGAGTGATCGATGGTCTGGATAGAGGACCTGTTCTGTGACTCATTGCCCCTACTCACAAATTATACGAATGGGAGTCTGCGGTCAAGGATTTGGCTGATTAGTGGCAGGATGAATCCGATCCGTGTTGCAAGACGTTGAACAAACAGAGACACAGATCTAAAAAGCGAATATTCACATGCTGTTTTTCCCGGCGTCGAACAAGCCGCAGATATCGTTCTAATCGAGCTGCTTCGCAATAGGACATGGTGTTTTTGATGTGAGATACACGCTGTCTACCAAAGAAAGTCTTGTTTAGACATGAAGAGCGACATTCATTCCGACGTCCTACCTGGCTCCCACCGTCTGAATGCTACCTGCATCCATTGGTTTGCTGACATGCATTGGGTACTGCCCTGCATAGCGTGTGGCGCGCCATCGACGGTAGAGATGATCTATAGAAAACCTTAGTTGGTGGGACTTCGGAGAGACCGAGACAGCTAGTGCAAGAGAAAGTTCCTGGGCTAAGCGTAGGTGCCTAAGCTTCGAATACTCCTTGCAAACTTACTGCCCTAATTCTCGAGCACCTATCGAGAGCCACGCTCAATTGGGAGAGGGTTATCAATATCTTGTACACAGCAAGTGCATGATGAGTAGTAAGCTTAGCTACATTGTCATCAAACCAAAAGCGACTGAGGATGATGCTGCAGCGCTACCTTATGATATTCGAGTCATTGAGATAGACGATGATTCAATGATCAATCATGTCCTAGTGCGGTGTGCCACCATAGCAATGATCGGGCAGATTGATATACGAGTTCCAATCAATCAAAGTCGTGGGTCTTAGATTGAGAAAAAACGATAATAGGCTCTGGGGCGCTTACTGGCGAACGAATCAGCCGATACATTGTGTTGCGGATCTCTCCTAGTAAGTTCGAAGAGGGGTCTAGAGACAGATACGAGCGAATGCTTACGTTCTTCGGTACTCATACCACTCTGATATCTGTCATCCAAACCCCTTGTCTTGAAAGCGTGTTATGCGAGTCTTCACCAATCATCTTTTTGGTAATAGGTGTTCAATCTCTTCAATCTTCTTCGTCTGGTCCCGAACCTGATTTGCGATCAAGGGGTGCATTCCAGAGACATTGCGAACTGTTTGTTGTTCATCATTGGAGAAGTTCAAATGATTTTTGATAATCCTCATATTCATGTAGTAGGCTCGCTCGCTTTGGTTTTGTAGACGAAGTCGACGACGTCAGGTCATTATTCCCAAGGAAAGTGAACCAGAGACGGTAATTAGTGACGCGTTGAGAACATTTAGGTAGACCTTGGATTGTAATGGGATTGTTGATCAATGTGATATCGGTTCGACGACCGTGTTGAGATTATTCGCCGATGTTACTGTGTCCGTGTTGTAATGGCAAAGTAATGGCACAATGACATTGTACCATCGATCTTCTCTTACAGACACGCTGACACGAATTCATGTTCTCAATACTGGTTACGGTGTCTCCGTTGACAATCGGGAACACAAATCGATGGTCCGCACAAGAACACGATATGCAACATAAAAATTTACCCATGTATTCAGAAGCTATTTCATCAAGCACACATCGATAAGATCCGACTTGAATTATCAGCTTTGAAATCGAGCGCTGTGAAAGTCTAAAGAGAGGAATGGCGAAAGATTCTCTGTTGGCGATACCTATCGAGCTGCGTCTCATGATCTACGCCCCTCTCATTGCAGCAGGAGATTTGGCGATAACGCGAGTCTCTACTTGCACCTACGAGGAGAGCAAATCGGTCATTTCCACCCACGCCACGTATCGGATCAACCTCGGCTTCAGAGACCGGCATGAGGGAACTACCGTGGTGCCGCAAACGTCAGCATCAATCCAGCACGTTGAGATCCGCATCTCCGAATTCTTCGGATACAATCTATATGAACTCAGCACGCTCTCAGTGTCAGAACTCCTGGCGATCAGATGTATCGAAGGCAGAAGCATGATTCGAAAGACTTGCCGCATCGCTCTTGTTCTGGATTATAGGCTCGACGATTTGGTGTGGAGGCATCGGACCGGCCTACGTCACGCTCTGAAGGAACTCAATGGATTCAGCAATGTGTTCTTAAAGCTTGAGCATATGCAACCGCAAGTAGACATCATGTTGACCAAGCCTGGAATAACACTAGCTGTTCTGGCTGATTGGAGTAACAACCAATATGAGATAATCCAGCAAGAATTACAGCCGTATCTCGGGCCTTCGGTACACAAACATAGCGGGGAAGATCATGGCCTCACTTTCTCGCCTTCGGTGTTCGAACGGGGCGTTGAGAGCGATTGACGCCGTCAAGACTTCGGACTGCCGTCATTGGATGTTTGGACGACTACGTTGTTCGGAGGAAGGCTTGGGGTCCAAATCTTGCGTGTCCGAAGTGAAGGAAGGTTTTGGATTTCAAACAGACAGTCATGAATAGAGATGCCACAAGGCACAGGCCACGAGCCAGAGCATACAAATCAATGTAAACGCTCCAAGTGGTAGGACGAACAGATACCGAGAGCGTAGCGTGCAAGATAATTACTGTACTGTCCTCATCCATGCCAGGGCTTGGTCGAGTGTCTCTTTGAGTGTATGTCTCAGACAAATAAGCTATGGCTCGTATGCACTGGCTTCTCATCCTTGGATTGTTTTGTGAGGCATCTTGCACAATCGACATGGAAGATAGCATCCTTTTGTAGGGCGTACCTGGAAAGAGAAATTCTGTTCGGTTCGGAAGAAAAGAAGTAAAGGCTGACGACTGGTCAGTGGCGCCCAGCCAGCAAGAGGAAAGCTGCCAGCCAAGCGAAAAGTTGCCGGACCATCCTTCCTTATGTGAGAGAATTGTTTGCACTGCCAGCACTCTGCCTGGCGAGACTTATTATTGTCTGGTACATCTCAGTCTCACCGTGTGAGTGTGCTCTAGCGATCACACTAATCTATCATAATCGTTCATCGAAGATTATACATATTGCATCGTGATATATTTTTCGTGCCAAATTTCCAAGATCTGGGGTGAAGCCGTACTAGGTTTACTCTGCTAGAAGTACAGTGGAACGGCTGGTTTGTTCATCTATGATCACGTTGGCAATTGGTAGTCCATGCCAAGTAAAGTATTTTGGGGCGCTTGGCGGCTTGGAACACATGACTAAGCTGTCTCACGGAGAAACCTTGTTCCGGTACATCTTTCACTCTCCACCTTTTCGAATCCGTTTTCTTTCTATGCGTTCTGGAGGGCAGAACGGGAATCTAACTAGTCATGAGTCCACCCTTCCAAGAGAGGATCAGTGGCCTCTCAATCATCGCTTCTACGGTCTCGATGTCGACATAGCGAACTCTCCGGAGGATCAGACCTAGCGGAATTCGACGACACATCTTTGACAATACCTCCGGTACAACTCGCACTAGGCAAAGCCTTTTCCAGGGCCTACCGAGGGGAGTTGATCAATCTGACTTCGTAGATCAGATCTCACAGATGGTCGTCGTCAGATCTGAGGCTTACAACCTAGGTATAAATAGAGCATGATCGGAACGTCGACTTGAACTATGAATATTATCATAGGCAGGCAGTCATGTGGCAGTAATCTAGGAACATTGTGATTCTTGACATGAGATTACAAGTGCTATGCAGACCTTCATCATCGGTGTAGAAAAGAGTAATAACTTTGCCCAGCGGGCAAAGTAAAGGGTTGATAGCCACAGTGCACTCGAAATTGGCTGGAAGACAGGTCCATCTTGCCTCTTTCAATGAACCTCATTGCGATGCTCCTGCGAAGACTAGGATCTACCCAAGTACGCATATAGGACTTCGCGACGGCGAGATGGCGGGTATCTCGAGAGTCCTAAACCCTTTAGGTCGAAAAATCTATCACATTGGGTCGGGGCGCCGAGCATAAAAATCGAGATGCCACAATGTTCTGGCAAAGTACTGGGATAGCTCTAAGATATCGTCCCAGGTAATTAGTTTCACTGCCTTGTCCCCGGGCTGTCTCGGAAAGCTGCTGTCTCTCCTGACTGAGAAGGCCAAGATCTATCTAGCAAACACGCTCATTATACGCGTACACAAATTTGCGACCCCCCAATCAAGTTTATGACTTCGAAACCCCCAACGGCAACAAAAGCTGGAAATGGGCCATCGGCGGCTGACCAGGTCCTCAAGTAACTTGAAAACCTCCCACAGCATGATAGTATCTGTTGGAATATCACTGGTGGCGTGGAGATCAAACACCACAGGGCCGCTATTGTCATGGTAACGAAGGTATTCTTTATCGTACCCTTGGTCAAGTCGGGCTCTCAACCCGGCGATCTGGTGTATTATTTGCGATTCATACTTCTCATCCGCGTGGAGGGGCCAGCAACTTGTGATTTCGATGAAGTAGCCCCAGGCGAGGTAGTCCTCAAATGGTAGTGGCGGCCACTCGCCTAAAAATGATGGGTTGTTGCGTTGGTGATTGGTGGAGGGGAAATCGTGGTGTTTTGTGTTGGCAGTTGCAGGATCGAAGGGAGGGCGGTGCTTATTGCGATCATCGCTGAGAGCGACAAGGTCTGCGGGTTCATGATGTATGGTAAGGTGAGAGAGTATAAATGTTTGTTCTCTGGCGGGAGTCCAAGCCGAACATTGGTACCGTGTGTACTGTGTTATATGTTGTACCAATGCGCTTGTCGGCAACAAGCGGGACTTAAGAAGCGCAAACATCTTCTCGCACCCACGACAAGATTCGTATAGCCTTGACCGCAACGGCTTCACTCATTTCCCAACTGAATCGTGCTATCACAGTCTCCAACCCCTATTCTATCGAAAGATACATTAGTCACGAAGTCTGTCTCTGCCAACGCACGATCGGTATGCGGCATAGGGAAACCTTCACATTGCAGGACTGGGCATGAGGGCGTCCATGGCTTCGTTCAGCTTCGACCATTAAGATCTTGGACTTGAAGAAAAGACAAAGCACGGCACATAGACCAACTTCACGTGGGAGACTCATTCCGAGACACCAAAAGTCCGTAAATCAATTGCCAATTGAGAGCCAACCTATCCGGATAGAATATACAGTACGTTTTTCGATAAGGCACTTGTAGTGCAGCCGCGACCAGCTATCGAATCGTTCGTCGTGTCAACAGAGGAACCAAGGAATGGCAGAATCGATATGCAATTGTACGAGGATGATTCAGTACTTGAGTCTTCGTAGATGATCAATCATACAGTTCCAACATATCGGACCGGCCAAAATCGTGCATCATCTCATCGTTCGCGAAGATCTACTTCTTGCGATTCCTATTTGAGCTGACTGAACCACAACGAGAAAGAGCTCCATGGCTCCCCCCAACCTCAACCATCGCAAACGATAACACTGCTGAAAATGATTCGTCTTCTGATGGCCCTGCGGGATCTTTGGTTGGGGTCCATGTCAACAAGATCATGTCCTCTGCGGGGCGTACTGTCCCGCGCATTTGCTGATGTTGTAAATGCCCAGTCTCTTCAGTCGAGCAGCATAGGTACCTTAGCTGCTGTTTCCAGCAAATAGCAAGGACGACACGCGCAGATCTACTCTACTGCTTATTGCAGTGGGTATGGGATAGCGGCTATGGAGATCTTTCCCTGCTTCTTGGGGGGCCCTGAACAACCCCCAACAAGGTGCCATCAATGTTTACAACTTAAAGTCTTTGGGCCATGCCGAAAACGGGTTGGGGCATCAGCAAGCCGGAATAGACGACAATACAAAACTGTCAAGCTCGTCAGAAATACTGCAATCATCAATTAAGACAACTGCAAGAAAATCTTTACCGTATGGAGAAATTTACACATACTCTACAGGCGGTGTGGAAGCTGCAAATCGTTCGATTGAAAGATTCGCAGTCCCCTGATGATGGATCCAAGCCTGAGAAAAAGCCGACACCTAACCGAGATAGTCATGGAACGTCCCTCCGTGGATCGATTAGCCAGCTCTCTGTCAACGACAGCTACCAGGCACAAAGGGATGCGCGCCAACCACTGATCAGCAACGAGCAATTTATTGATCGGCTTATCAACCCCTGTCCATACCAAATCGTCCCACTCATAACAGAATACCAGATAAACCCCGTCGCATCCCAACGCCGATCGCACATGCAGCTCTCTCAATACAGACGCACCCCTAGCCCGCAACCTCAACCTAGCCTAGGCACAGGGGCGCGGAGGACTCAGAGCGTACCACCTTTAGATGCAATCCTACCAATTGGCTACGCGAGACGGCGTTCATAATTCCACAGATGCATCATCTAGCCCCTTGTTAGTGAGATAAATAACCCAGCCGCCGGAGGTGCTGCGGAGATGCAAGTCGACGGAAGCGGACACTCTACGAGCCCGATCGACTGGGTCGACCTTCGACGCTGGATTTCGGGCGGGGAAAAGGAGTTAGGGGTGGACGGAAGCACGGGCCGTGAAGAATGGCACATGGGTGCAGAATCGCGCGTGCGTGGGGTTCTACTAGGTATCCAGGGGGTTTTTTGGTAGCGTGACAGGGATTCTTTTGGTGAGGACATTGATAGAAAAGTGCCAAGACGCTAACAGTTAGCCCCTTGGACACCACAGTATGCAGGATGCAGGGTGTATGGATGTCTCGGTTAAATGGGGACTGTTGTGGAAGGTCTTTTATGTGAGGCGTTTTTGATGAGAGCGTATTGGGGGTTGGGGGTTGGGTTGGGGAGGGGCGGTGAGGGGAATTGGTGGGGTTTGAAGTGATGGGTGGGATGAGGTGTTTTGGGGGGTGTGTTGGGGGGGGTGTTGAGGGGTTTTAGGGCTGGTGATTGGGGATTGGGGAAAGGGGGTTGGATTGTTGGAGTGTGGGATTTTGGGATTGTGGGATTTTCGTTAGGCTATGTTGAAACGGCCAGCTTTGGCTGAAGAGTGGATGCTTTGGGCGAGGTATTTTGGTAGCGCGGTAGGTTGGCTGTGGCAGGTCAAAAGTGTTGTTCCAGGGGGCTACTCCTATTCTGTGCTATCGTGGACTTGTTGGAGGCGCGAAATTCTGTTTTTGGTGTTTGGTGGAATTCCGTGCATGTTAAAGGGTAGATGAAACTCATGTACACACAGCGCGTTTGTATGGAGATGTCTGAGGCGCATAGGTTCCTGGCGGAGAGGTGGCAGTATGATATAGCCAGCAACAAGTCTATACCATCGTCCGTCTAACGTTCACAGTAGTCCCCGTGTCGGTTGAAATGAATGTGGATCTTCGAAGAATTCCGAAGGATGGCGTTGTTGAAACGCTCTTCATGTCGATTATCGTGTCATTTCCTCTCGTCTGAAGCAATCTAGTAGTTTTTCTAACTGTGATAATCTCTGCTTTGCTGGGTGGTTTGGTCGATTGCAAGTTGATTGCAATTGATCAGGAACATGTAGACTCTTACTTAGATATGAAGTTCGTTAGCAATACATTCTCTTTCTTCCACATGAGTTCACAAGACTGTGCGTACCTTGTGTATCTAGCACGGCTGGCCACAGCGAGGGCAATGCTTGCCAGCCAAGACAATCTGCTCAATGCCTTGCTCAGCGCAGCGAGGGCAGCGGACGCCATTAGCCTAGATACATTGTCAGTCAGTGACGTTCGTATTCAGCTTGCGGACAGTTAGGTTGTTACCGGTAATTGACAAGGCCCAGATAGGCCGTCCGTTAGGGAGAAGTTGGGAATAGCTATGTCGTCGACTATGAGGTTGAGATCTTTCTCAGTCTCATTAATATTACTACGATCCTTACTACGCTTATCAGATTCAGTACCTTAGAGTTTATAGCCTTACGATACTTCATCGTCGTAGAATCCTAGAGTATTTTCTAAAGAGAGGTTCTCTACTCGAAGATAGCGGACGGCCGCTACTAAATAGAGGAGAGACATGATTTTGGCGAGTGCTGACGTAGGTACTTTGATTGTTTGAAGATGGCGTAGTCTGACGTCGCGGATGTGACGAGCAGGGTGGGTACGGCAAATTCGGAGTTTTCTGATTGTGGACCGAGAGGAAAAGAAGGTAGGGAAGAGGAATATATGGTACCAGTCTTTTGAGGGTGTGTTCTTTGATAATGTATTACGCCAAGTGCTATCTCTGCAGTTCTTCCGGCGAAGGTCGCCCACGTCTGCACAGCAGCGAATCGCATGTCAAAACGACAAGCAGCCATCTCAACATGCATTAGTTTGCATAGCTGGGTAACATGAGTATAGCGTCAATGCCACGTCCAGGTTGAGCTACTGAAACTATTGATACATCCCGTCGAGGATTTCGGCAAATACAATTGGGCGATCATGGCGCTATTGATCTTCTGTACATCGAGAAGAGCATTTCCAGAACTACGGTTGGCCCTAGTATGCTCATATCGCAAGCTTCCTCACTTGTAATTTATGCCGCAGGTAATGACCGTTGTTGTAGGGGTGCAGAGCGACTTTCCATCCTACAGCTGCACAAGCTGTGCAACCCATAGAAGAAGTACAACGTGCAGGCCTACCATAATATCCACGGTCATCTGATTTCACGTGGACATTGGTACCTTACATCAAGGACACTGAAAAGATACTCAGACAGCGCAATGGTAGCCAAGCTCTTGATACATTGAGTGATCGATGAGTAAGACAAACCGTGACTGGACAATGTTGTCGAGAATCTTGCAAATGGATCCAGTGAGACGATATCAGGGTCAAGGATAGGGCTAGCTTCGAGATTAGCAGTCCATAAGACACTGCAGCATACGGAGGTGAGTTGGGTTACATTTCGCCGAGTGTGCTTGCGAACAAATCCGTAGAATCCTGAGATCTCATTCGCTCACCTATCTTTGTGCCTTCCCGGTGGCTAAACACACGAAGACGAACACCCTCCCGGAAGTCACAGCTATAATGCTATTGGAGGGCTGGAGTATAATCTGCATCTAGGGATCGGAGATCAGGCTCTAGTGGAGCCGAATCTGCAGCTCTATCTTAACAAAAGCGGTCAATCTTCATGCCCTTGATGTTACCGTGTTGAGAGATTTGACAGGTCTGTCTGGAGGTGCTCGGGAACGTCGTGGCCTAGTATTTTGGTGTCTCGGCAACTTGTCGCAAGGAGGCTTTTGACAAGCTAGATCCACTTCCCCAATGTGGTCTTGCTAGTGCTTGCAGGATTGCGTTACAATCAAAGACAGGCAACAGCGAGCATAGTCTCCTGAAATAGCATCATCTAGATCTCTTTATCTGGGGTCGGGTAATTTTGCGAATATTGGCGGTCAGCCATTATCGCTATGACTACATGTCATCGAGAAGTCTCAATACGGGTCAAAGCAAGAGTCCTGGTCATTCTTAGACGGACAGAACCACTCGTAGTCCCTGGAAAGCCGACCTAATATCCCTTGGCGAAGCACTTCAGCGGGTGTATTGACATATGCACATCAAATCTAACAAGGGTCGCGAACGCGACGAAGAATTCGAACGGCGGTCTCGTCTTTTCCCAGGGCTCCATTGGTGACTACTCGATTAGACAGGCTACTCGATGTTCCATTATCACTTTCGATAGTTCGGTGACGGTGCTCCACAAGGTCTAGGAAGCGGCCGACAAAGTGTCTTGTCGCCCGAGCAATTGCAGAATCCATACTATCTCACTCGATCCGACAATAGGTTCTCCTGACAAGGGTAGCTTCTTGTACAATATACGCGTCCGAAGCATCACTGCCTCTTGGCGCCAGCTATTCACCGTGGACGCTCTCTCATGCGGACAAGTCGGCACCGAGACGTGTCCAACCAAAGAGTCTACAAAGAGCGGAACATGATGATGGATGAGCAAGAACCGCAGGACTATCGGGGTATCACCTACCTATGTCGTCGCGTGATAGCGTGGCTCATACTTCCGGGCAGCGATCCATAGCGCTGGCGACCGGAACCGAGAAGCCTAGCGCGGACTCTATAAGCGCAAGAGCCGTCTTGGTTGGAAACTCAAAGGAGAGCGTGACTACTGCACGTCTCTGCAGCGACCTCAACACTCGGATAGCACGCTCCGCCTGATCTTGATGTCGTCCAGAAGAGACGACGTGAGATATCTATCCGGAGAATGGTACGGTAACAATTGCGGAACGTACCACCGTGCGAAAGCCGTCGGCGCTCTCGAAGCTGTGGGACCAATGCTGAGAGATCTGCTGGCGAAACAATCACTACTTTTATGCTGTTGTCGAGAGTTGTGGTTGCTGTGCGTGTGTTCTCTGGAACCCGTTCGATCTGAGCTTCCGTTTTTCGAAGATCTGGCCGCAGGATCGACCCTGCTACCGTGACGACGTGCTAGTACAAATATCTCACGGTGTTTGCCAAGCGGGCCATGCAACAGAAAAGGCTTGTACCAGTGGACCGAGTTTGATTCGAAGGCGGGACACCGACCCATCTCTCGGAAAGGGAAGACAGCTTGGCAAGGCCATGAATGCAGGGTATATCCGTATGGGGTAAAAGCCACGACAGGAAGAGTTGGTCATGAGCTTGAGGAACGAAGGCTCCATACACTGGCCTAGGCCTTCCAAGAGTTTGGCCTGCTGTCTCCACTTTGCCTCCTGTGGTCCGCCTTTCTCAGGGCATCATAGTTGCTCAGAGAATGGGCAACAACAAGGCGATGTTCAAAACTCTGTCAGTGTGTCCGAGTCTTTTGCAGAAGAATTACCGAGCCTTTTGAAGTAGGGCGAGAAGCCAAATTCCTTTAGGACTCATCACAACCTCACAGTTGTACCTCGGGAGACTTCTTAAAAGAAATATATGAAACGTCTCCAGACAGACGGAACCTGACCACAAGTCAAGTCTAGCAAGATAGTATCCGTGCAACGTCCAATATGCCCAGCTGATCCGACGTCTTTGCTGGGAGAACGTTTTGCTTCATTCCATTGTATGTGTCTTGGCGGAAGGATCGAAGGAAATCCGACGAACATGCGCGCGCTCTACCGTGGGGTCCTCTGGCCCTTCCTCCTTGTCTATTGTCCATAATCGCAATCATATTGTGTATATGCTCGTGATTTTCCTTCCTCACTGTCACCTGATTCGGATTGCGAGAAGTTCGAGAGGGTGTTCTAGCCGAGCGGTGGCCCTGTCCATCACCGTCTCATCGACAGTGAACATCGCTTGGATTTGATGTTCTATGGCCCAAGGGCGTTAGTACGGCTGTTCATGACATGAGAGTGGTCCTGTAATGTTTGAGTCGGGCTGTGTGGTAGTGGTCTCTCAAGAGGATCGCGTCTTTTGCAAGGTCGAGAACCTGGAAGCCTGATGCAGAACGTATCCTGGCGATGTTAACGGATGATGTCCTGAATTGCATTCGACGTGGACAAACTTACAGTGCAACTTGTGGGTCGATCTCGAATAAATGGAGCCACGCCGGCAAATCGCCGCTGATGATGGTCTTTGAGGATGGAGAACTCAGTAGCATGTCATGAGCGGTTGCGACAAGTCATTCAAGAGACAGCAGAGTAGGTCGTCTGCCGAGGAAAGTAGGGCTCTTTTGCATGCTGCGATCGTCCAATCAACCGGGTCCACGTTGTAGCTGAAATGGGGGTGCGAGGCGGGCGAGAAGTGGACTCCTTAGCCTTGATCAGCGACTCACCTTACTTGCTGAGATAGCCACTAACGTGGTGCCGCCCTCGGTCAAGCATGGCTAACCTGCAAATTCCAGGAAGTCAAAGATGCTGGTGAAAGACGAGTCATGGGAGTAAATATTTTTCCCGCTAGTTTGTATTCTGGACTCCTGGAGAAGCGCGCTTAGTCTATGTCTTCCGTTTGGCTGCGTCTTCCCTCCGCCGAGAACTCCTGAGGATAACGTCTTCGTCCCCACAGAGGCCTCTTAGCATCGCTTGGCCATTACCAAGTAATGCTACCAATATCTGATATGCTTATAAGCCTCTGCTCAGCCTCTCCCGAACGACAGTGGCTTGGGGATCAGCCGCCGTCAGGCCGGACCGTCGTACGGTGCAACGCCCAAGGTATGTCTTCACGTCTTCCATCGGTACGCTCGTGGCGATATCATGGGTGGCCGCGCTCCATGTGCAGCTATCAAGGTTGGACACTGGGATACTAGGTACAAGGTTGGCAAGGCGTACAGGAGACTGCCATGAATGCACACAATTGCACCCCTTCTAACCCTCTTCAATCGAACAAGGCTGACAATATCACAGGCACTCCTACAGCCACGCCAACTCCATGGCCGCGGGTTTTCCTGACAACCGATATTACACTGCGTAGCCATCACGGGCCATCATAGCTATCGAACGGCTTGTCTGATAGCCTTCTGGGATTCTCCCAGACTCCGCATTCATACAATACCCCAATCACCCAGATGCTTCGCGGCAGTATGTGACACAAAAGCGCGCCGCAAAAGAAATAAAATGGAGCAATCCGAAGGCAAAAAAGTGCAAGAGCGAGATCATGCGTAGGAGTGCTCTGGATCATACGAACATCTACCTGGTACTCCTCACCAGAAAAGGGCGTGAAAGGCTTCGCCATCCATCCGGTCACATTTGAATAAGCTTCCCCGTTCCAGCAAACCGCCACTTGAGGACGGCGACTGCGCGTCAACAAACATGGATGAGCATGTTGTCTCATAGACCGATTAGCATACTCCCAGCCGACTCAGTACCCGGCACAAGCTATCCTACAATGAAAGGTTCGCGGACAGACACTCCTTGCGGATATAGATCCTCAAATCAATCTAATGACCGCTCGCGACACGATCTGACCAACTAAAGGGGCCAGGAAACTCGAACAGTCACCTATTGCACTGAAGAATTAGGACCTTTCAGACATCGGTTTCGTCAGACGATTCGATTGACATGATACTTTGAGCAATACCTCGAGTGCAGTGGAACGGCTGACGCGAGTGTCACGTTCCATATCCTGCCACTGTCACTCATGCCTGCGAACTTTCAAGAGAATCTCAATCCGGGATTGCGTGCTCGCAGATCCCAAATGTCCACATATTTAGATTTGTCATCGCTTTGTACATGCGGTTTCTCCATTCTGTACCATGGCTGTTGAGTTTTGTCTCAAAAACTGTATTACTCCCAATTGCTGCGTAGAGTTTCTATGTTGGCGAAGCAGATGTTTTTCTGTCCAGATCCTCGTCTCTAACATCTTTCTCGGCAACTTTGCGTGGATCTTTCTTCTAATTTGTCTCATCTCAACCTCTTTAATTCCACGTGCCCGTCCCGTACGCTCACCTCAACACGTGGTCTCTCCGCACGCTCCTGGGTCTCTGATTGTGGTGGTGCATCATCTTCATGTGGTCCCCATCGAGACGAAATGTCTCTCGTTGCACCTCCTATTGGTTCTCTGGCTTGCAATTGTGGCGACAGACCCCGGGACTTCGACGTAGACGACCACGAAGTCATTGTTGAGTCGGTTCGCGAGTGCAGACCATCTATCTTGACGTCTTGTATACGAGGGTTGTTGGTCAAACGGCTCAGGCATTCGCCTTTCCTGAGATACGCCTTCGTGACTAATCTCATCACTTGCCATATCAATTGTCAGGTCAACACTTTGTAAAACACCTGAAATGCTTGCGGTGTCAACATTTTGTTGCCATAGAACCTGCTCACTCTTTCTCCTTATATTCGTTGTCCTAGAGTTTTCATCTCGGACTTGGTTATTCAGCACCTCGCTTCGTGAAGATGAGCCAAGAGACATAAGTGGGGGTATGGAGTGCTAACATCTTCATCTCCAGTAATGCTACTTCGTCTGCACTGGATTGATTGCTCATGAGCTTTTGGAGCACTAGCTTCGAAGTTTGAAGATTGGCCGTATTTATCAAAAGATTGAGACTATGTGTCGAAGACATGAGTGAGACAAGAAGGACCGCAGCCTTGCTCTTGTTGCAACCCATTTGGAACGCACAGCAGCCCCGTGGAACAATCTTCGTAGAGTACCCGCATTTTTATATTGCTTTAAAGGGTTCAGGTGAGATAAAAGTCCTTTGAGGTCTGTTACAATGCCTTGCGCCCTGGCTCGATGGTGGTTTTCGAGGTCAAGTGCCCGAATTGATGCCAATACCGCATTCGGTGAAATTTCCAAGGTCTCATCAATATATAGAAGCATCTGTGAGAAGCCAAATACCTCATCTACAAGCAGCGCGATTTCAGAGAAGGCGTTGACGAAGATTTTTGCGTATCTCGCCAACCTCTTATAGACGCCTTGCAACGCGTCGATGATGGCGACGAAAGAAGCCACACCACTTAGAGGGTCCATCTGTCAGTTACAAGATAGTTGTGCTATATGACGGAACAATGAATATCGAACAGACGGAGGAGCACCATCGTTATAGGATTGTGCGGTCGTTTCATGGTCGTCTATCATTCATTGGCAGACAGACGAGGCTGCGGCGCTAAGTTTCGACCTCGATCGTCATTTGGTGCAAATTCATGCATGGAATCAACTAGAAATTTTGCTACTTTGCCTGGGTCTCAAAGAACACACAGAGGGATCAAGAAAGGCGCGTATGTCTTTCTGTAGCACAGGAATTGCTGTCGATGATGTGTTCTATGAGAGAAAGAAAATGCCAAGGCTCTAGCCGCGCTTTCACGCTAGCCACTTAGAGTAACGTGGGAATCACCCTTGGCCGGAATTCTCACGGTGTCAAAGAATTCGCGACTTTCTCCTACTGCTTGCTTCTTCGCATCGAATTCAAAGATGATCGCATTCAATCCACATTTACTTCGGTAGTCGAAAGTCATACAGTGCTGCCAAGAGCTTTGCTAGTCTTCTTTCGAAATAGCTACTCTCTATACTTGCAAACAGAAAACAAGAATCACAGATCATCATACCCTGTGGCAACGATATTAGTGGCCTACCCGACGCCTATGCATCGCTGACAATATTTCAAGTAGTTGATCTCCGCCATCCTTGCCATCCTCAAAGCACCAGGGCAGGATCCCAGGTGGTCCCCCGCGATATCCATCATGGGCACACATATTTGATACCGTTGGTTGCGACACCAATCGGAACCACGTGGGCTGCCTTCTGTCGCATGCAGCCCCGGAGTCCTGACAAACAGGCAAAGGAACAATATTTTGAGTACATGATTTTTCTTGGTTTCCTCGCTCAAGTGACGCTATGGGCGACCGGACGTCTGGTCCCAGAAGTCCTTCCTTCTCGCATCACCTGCCCGTTCGGAACTCCCCTAGCCGAATGATGACTCTAGACATCAGCGTCTGCCTCAGAGTGAGCCGGGTATTAACATAGTCGTGGCCCAGCTCTCCCTAAGCAACCAGTCTGGGGACACAGCCTGCGAGAGAGAAGCGATGATCTCAACTGTCTTCAGTGTCCGACTCCGGTCGACTGGGCAGCGGCGTTGATATATGTCTGACGGGCGCTTCATGCACAACATTTTCACATCCTTTTACATTGCTCGGGTTCACTCTCTTGCCACACCATCACTTTTCCGCGTTCATTGGCTTCCATACATGCTGAGACTGACCGTGAGATAGGAATGGCTAACCAGCGCTTCACCAGTCCGGTCACATCTTTATCACGCTTATCGACTTTCTGGAGACATCATTCCATGTGATGAATCAAGCTTTTTCTGGCTGAAAAGGACGTCCTATGCTCCTCCACACCATGTCAACATTGATTTTATCCAGATCTATAGAAGTATCGTGTTAACTTTGAGGAATTTGTACCGATAATGATCAGGTCCAATTAAGACTCTGACTAGGAGTGCCTGTACACACTGGAACGACTCAAAAGGATGGACTTCTGATCTGAGTTACCGGCCACAAGAGGCCATCACTTCTAGGAAAATTTGAAGTAATCCCAGTGTGGATATGCAGCTTGCAACTCATTCAGAATTAAGCAGGTCGCCGCAATCCCCGTGCGATTAAGAAAGATGATGCTCCGTGAGCGTGCTTCCAATGTTTTGGAGAGGGAAGTGACTGGATCATAGCTGAGATATGGCTCCGTGTACAGCTCTAGCTATTCGTGATGTTTTCGTCTAGATAGAACAGAAATCTCCATGTCTCAAGACCGCGCGAGCCAGACTCGACGGCCTTCATATAGCAGCTTCATCCTTCCCATTTAGTAGAATTGAAGCAAGATACGAGGTGAATCACAGCCACTATAGAACTCATCTTCCAGAATATGGTGTGACATCTGACGCTTTCTTATTGACCGCCAGCTGTCAAGGAGACTGCGTATGCGAAATGAAGTGACTGGCTCTGTCGTGAAATGAACAGCTGCCCGGCCAATGACAAGCCAAGCAATTATCACGACCATGGAGTATAAATCCAGCAAGTCCCAACTTGCAAAACATGACTTGGTCCACAACATCCTATGCAGAGTGCAATGGGCTGCGGGAGATGAGTTGCTCCCAGGCCATCAGCTACTAGGGCTAGGGCTGTCCACATCAGCTCTAGTGGTCTTGGCTGCTGAAGTCCCGTCTTCTCCGCTCACTTCAGATGAATTTCCGATCGTTCATCCCTAATCACATCAGCGTCCATGCCCAGTGTTGCCAATTTTAAAAAGGTTCCAGAGCTAGAGAGCGGCGTACATAAACGGTGGTCCCAGAGATTGGATTTGCTGGAGCCGGGCTGTACTGGTGTATGCCGCCTCCAGAGCCAAGGCGGCGAAGGTTTTGAACCTCTAGTCTCCGCTTCTGCCTTTCATCGGCATATGTGAGGAATCATGGCTTTCCAAGAGCTTGACCTTCAACTCTAGATGTTAGCACTTTCAGTTACCCTCGACATACCTCTCGTGACAAGCGGCGGCTGTTCGTCAGCGTTCACTACTTTATCGAGCAGTAATAGGACGGAGGGTAGTGCATATGATGCTCAATGTCGTGATGCTGGAAGAGAATAGCTTCAACATATGAAGCGCTACCCTTGAGAAAATTGTCCGAGGATCCCAGGATTGTCAATAAATGCTCTGCTTCAGAAGGAGATCAACATGTCGATAAGGGTGCAGCAACGATAGAAGCAGCCTCGGACGCGCCCTGGTTCTACCCACGGTCTTCATGGCGGTCCTCACTCGTGAATGCCAACCTCTTGTTCTGTGGCGTTACCCTTGGTCTACCAATCCTTGGACCGCAAGTCTGTATCGTCATGATACCCTGTGTCCAGCTGTTCAAATCGTACCGGAAATGCAGCGATTATCACGACGAACTGGACCATCGCCATGGGTACAACTCAATGACGACTTTTATGCTACACTTCTCGGCGAGGTCTCGTATCAACTGACTGACCGGCAGATTGTTGGCGATGACCAAAGCCTGCTGGGTCTCTCATCATTGACACATTGAGGGCTACAACGACTGCTGTCAATTGTTTTGTGGCTGCTCTCCGTATTGGCTACGACTGGGCCCCCTACGGTATCTGTAGCTGCCGACAACTATGTTCTCACGCACTCCGCCAAACCCCAATATCCGGCGCAGGTAGGTTGATCCAGCGTCATTGCTGCAACGAACCTCAACGAGCACTCAGTATGATATCTTCTTCAAGCATACACACTCACAAGGCTCGCCAATCAATGACACTGAGTGGCGGCATCGTCTCGTCTGGCTCTCCTTGTGGAATTACTTTCCTTATACGTTCACATACTCCTCACGCAGAGCTTCTGACGAGTTTTCCACGAATGATTATGGCCTTGATGCAGTGTATAATATATATGACTGGGTGTAATAGCCTTCGTTCTGCTCATCGAGAAGCCGGAGACAAGTCAAAGGGGAAGCCTGGGTTACTGGCCGCGTACTGGCCGCCGAATCCTGAAGCACAACGTAGGCACCACACTTGCTCTCTTTCCAAGATCACAGCCTCCAGATCTTAAACTTGGACTCCCACCCAGCGAATAAGTGTCCACCGTCCAGACTTAATTGCCGACGACATGGCCACGGACATCATGCTATCGTTCCCATCGGTCGCCCACAAGCTTGTTCTCCTTGACGAGTTCCCAATTAGCATGGTCAATAACTTATCGTCCAGGTCGACGTTGTCCCGAAAAGGAGACATGCTTCAAGTGCTCTTATGCTGGGAATACTCGGATCCACGGGCCTGGCGCGCGTTGGCCTAGGCGTCAAATTCTTGCAATTAATCCTCGAAGAGATTCGCTATCCTAAGATGAGGAGCGAATGAATCCGCCGGTGACTTGTGAGACGGTATGGCTTGCGGGGTGTTGTATTTCGGACAGGCCTTCATGCGGAGAGGAAGCTCCCACTCTGGTTCGGAGAGCGATGTCGTCTCTCCGCTGCACGCCTTGACGGCGCGCGCATTCAGCTCTAGTTTCCCTCGCTTCTTCCAACGTGGCGTCCTCTCAGTGGCCAAGGTGGGCATCACCCGGTCGCTGTAGTCTATCTCATACTCTGGCGTGGAGCTCTCAGACTTTGCACCACATATCTCAGATGCAACAGTCGACGTTGCTTGCCTTTGTCGCCATGGACACATCCGAGCATGCTTCAACCATCGACGCTCCGTATATTCTCGAGAGCCTCAGATTTGGGAGTGGGATCGAAGGATGGAGGAAAGTCGTGGTTGTGCAGTCGAGCGCGTCATCGTCCATCGATTGAGGGAAACGAACTCTAGTACTCTACTTAGGCTGGTTTGTCGGATTCTGCTGGCCTGCTTCTTCCGTTATGTGGTGGTACACTGTCGTTTGCTTGGACGACAGATTGCTGCGTGGCAAACCTGCTCCATGGTGATGAAAGTCTGCTGAGTCTTGTAATCTCTGCCCTTGCCATTCTCATGAAACTCTGCAACATTCCCTGGTTTGAAAGACCTTGGCCTTGTGTCTTGCGCCTTCTAGCTCCTCCTAGAGCTCTTGTGGGTTCGTCGACAACGCGGGCAAAGTGTACAGGCTCTGGTAGTTATCCAAGGATCAAGTGGATTGACATAGGCGTGGATTGAAACAGCCATGGTCGGGAAATGAAAACTCCTTCTGCAGGTCTATCTAACGTTGAGGCACGTTATTGCAGGAGTGGCGTTGATGGCATGATTGTCGGCGCTCATGATATACGACCCTCTGCGGCTTAGCTCGCTAAGACTGTTGTCAGAGTGCAGTTCGCCTAGAAGAAAGCAAACCAACAATTTCAACCATCCTTTGAAGAAGCAAACCCGTTACACTCATTGTTACATATCTTACTCTCTTTGCTGTGTAACCTCCCCAGTAACAGGATTAGGCTTACGCCGGCTGTTTCCCTCTTCGTTTGACTGCAACCTTCCTTGTTTACGATCACCAGTGATCTTCTCGTCTTTTTTACACATCATCAACTACACCCTCCTGACGACTTTCGGCAACCTCCGCCCTTGTTTCATCGACCAGCAGTCGTTCTTCTGCATTCGATCGTCGATAGTAACTTCTCCCTCGCACAAAGCTACCTCCATCGCCCCTGGCACTTGCCCGCAACCCTCACCCTCACCCTCACCCTCACACCCAGTAGCTGTCATCGACCTCGAGCACAGCCATCATCTCCTTGTTCGAACACATCGACATAAATTCACGGGTCGTTGCTCGCAAGACAGCGCCTATAGCATTGAAGCTGTGTGCTTTAGCAACACTGGGACCTAATCCAAAGGCAAAGGGGTCAGTCAAAGCCTGGATTGCCTGTACATGAATGCACAGCTAACTCGTGTTCAGCTAGCAAGTCATTCTTTCGCACGATCCGCCACTCTCCAACAATGGCAGGTAAAGCAGACGAACAGGACATTGGCCTTGACGCTACCCACGACACAAGCATTGATGCAGGATCACACATCTCAAATACATATAAAAATATATCCTCAGCGGATCCGACAGAGCCAGACCACCTAATTTCCTCAAACGCTCTCTTGCCAATTACCCTTGGCTTCCAATTGCAGATAGTATCGCACCCACGGAGGAGCGGCTTCCTCAGTTCTCCCACCGAACTAGTCATCTACATCTCGGAGTGCCTACATCCGAGCAGCATTCTCAATTTCGCCCTCACACAGAAGTTCTTCTTCGACATCGCCGAGCCGCTACTACAAAAGCGTCGAAAATGCATTGAAACATACACCAACGTCGTGCACACGGATAGCTACGCGTCGGCGAGGATACCAAAGCTTCTGAACGATATTGCCAAAGATCCAGATACCGCATACTACATCCGCCACCTCACCATCCGTAGCTGGAGACACAAGGGCGAATACCCCAAGTCCAGCTTCAAATATACGAGCGAGTTGTGGACGGCGATCCGGCGCATGATCACGGAGAACGATAGCATACCCGACGATGAGAAAGCAGAGTGGATCAGCAGCGCCGAGAAGCACGGAGACCATGAACCGCTCGTCGCTTTACTACTCCTACAACTCACCCACGTCATGACCATCACCATAGAATGCCCTTGGCGCATCCCTCTGACAATGCTTCCCGAGACCGTCCAATCTATCGCGAGGTCGGGCTATCATACAGCCCTCAGGCGTCTGCACACAGTCACGTTGGATTTCCCAGGTTATGGGGGCCCAAGTCCAATGTTTACGGCTTTTGCTGGGGTTCGTTCGGTGCGAAGCCTTCACCGCACTCCTTACCCTGATGGTGAGACAGAAGAAGAAGATTGGGCTTGACGGAATATGCTGGAGCTTAGCGGAGTAGAGAATGATGCTGATAGCCTGCTGAATTGCGTTGAAATTTCCTATATGATTCCGCATGTGCATGTTATGCAGCACATTTACTAAGCCGCTATGGTGTGGATAGGCATACAAAATGCCTCAAGTCCGGTGAGCTCATGCTAGGTGTGTACTAAATCATCCATTATGCAGGGACGCTTCTCGTGTCATAAACATGGAGCTTATCCATTGAAGATGTTGTGTAGAACAAGTGTAGTCTATCTCGTAATCACAACAGTCCACCAAAGCCAACATTCCCCAAACATCACAGTAGTATAGAGCGTTCCAAAATCATCTCATGCCTTTGCGTAGCAACCTCCTCCAATATAACATGGTAAATACCATAACAGACCCATCACATCTACACAGCTCCCCATCCCATCGATATCTCTCTTGAGCATCTTGACTGTGTAAAGGATGTTACATACGTGCAGACCAAGTCCGATATATAACAGTATCTCCAGTCGATGAGCATTGTTGACACTCCTTTCAGATCTTGGAATATACTGTTATGGGGACTATATCACTCCCTAAACTTCATCGGTGATAAGATCACATACAATATCCATTAGAACACGACCACCATAGCCTTACATATCTTTTTGATTTGCTATCGTGTAAAACAGCTCGCTCGCTAATGTCTTCCTTTATCATACCATTTATATAAATAATAATCGCTGCACTTTATCGATCTTTATGAGATATGGAATTCAGCTAGATCATCCCCATGTCCCGCCGACTCTGGCACTCCGTCTTCAGCTAGGCTTTGGCGAAAATGTTTGAAACGAGGGCATGGGATAAGGGTCTTAGTCACTGGTAGTATCTATCTTCAAGTCAGAGGAATGGTAGAGAGCGTGAAGGGTACTCTTAGCGAGCTGATTGTGGCATATTTTGTAGGGGTTTAGGAGAGGAGGTGGGTATGATTGGAGGAACGGGTTAGGGGATGGTGTGATTGATTGGTAGTAGGCTTTTGTTGATATTGTTGTACTAGTCTGCTTCCTTCTTCACTTCTGGAGTGGGAAGGATACGCTCTGTAACGTTGCTATGAATTGATACTATACGTGTATTTCTCTGTTTGTTTGTTTGAATAGCAAACATGGCCGGTTGATTCAAATTTCAGTCTGAGATGGCAGCCCTTATGTAGCCCTGAACGTGGAACATTTGGTCGACAATAATGGCTTGCGCATGACGGCCTCACTATTTCTTACTTTTAACTTGCTTCCGGATTCCACAATTTGTGCACGACACCCACTCCAAACTTACTCTTGCCAGTTGACCCTACCACTTCGGAACATGCTCACCATCCCCATAGGCAGCAGGCCTGGGTCAACGATACCAAACCCCCCAAATTTATTGATGATCTCCGGCCCGTACAGTTGTGCGACCCAATGCCAATAAGGCTCCATAGAATACCAATTCGAAAGGATACCTCGCAAGCCCGGTCGTGTGCCGAGCGCGTTCAAAGCGGTTTTGATGTTGCCATTGTCGTCGGTTTCGATGCTTTCCTCCCCTGGTTTTACACGCAGAGTTGAAAAGACATCGACCAACTCATTCGTAAACCCAAAGTAGAGCTCTTCGCGATACCGGGTGAACTCCTCGAACGAGAAGAAATTTTCAGAGTCTTCTGGCCTGAAATCGGGGTCGTGCAAAGCATGAGGGGGCTGATGCGTTTCGCCTTTGTCGAACCGCACCTTGGCAGATCTGTAGGCTTCTTTCTCCGCCTCTTCGAATTCATCTAGTAGCTTGCTAGGATTCTCATGGACGGCGTCGCGTATTTGTAAGAGGCCAATGAAAGCATTTCGAACCTCAAGTCCGCCGAGCTCAGTAGGCAAGTAGAAGTATCCGTCGGGTACGTCGCTAACGCCAAATCGCTGTTCAATTGTCCGTCTGAGATACTCGACAACGCTTCCATGATCGTTTTCCGAGACCGCACCTGTGGAAGACGAGAAGATCTGCCGCTGTATTCGCTCGTGGGTCGCAAGCATATTATCCACGTGCTGACGGCCGAAGCAATTTGCAGGCTTCCCAAAATTGGAAGTAAAGAATGTCGCAGCATAGCTATTCCATGCTTGTATCCAGGCAAAGATATTGTTGGTTTTTTCGTTAAGCTGGCGACTGAGCTCTCCAATATGCTTGTCAACCATCTCTTGGTCTATTTCGAAGCGACCTGACTCTGGATTGAGGAACAACATACCCCACCTAATTTGACCGTGAGGTAGGGTGTCTCCAATATCTAGTGATACCAATGTACCCGAGTCTCTGGACTTTCGAGCCATGCGTAATGCGCCCGTCCGAGCATCGTTGAACTCCAAGCCCATGACCTTCACAAAACGCTTGATGACTACCCAAGCGTGGACGCATGTCGAGTGACTAGACGACCAGAACCAGAAGTCATCTTGCATTCTCCAAAGGTACTCTCCACCAGTTTCTTGATTGATCTGAAAATCCAAGCAGAATAGTACGACATCACCGAAGACTTCACTGAGCACATGAGATCCAGGAGTTCCACTCTCCCGCTCACGAGGTTCAGATGATTTGTCGTCAACAAAACGTAGAGGCGCTTTGAGAAATTGATTGAAAAATTGAAGCCATTTCTTGGACACACCAAAGAATTTAAGGACACCATCGATCGTGCAATGCGGTAGCGAGGGATAAAGTGAGTCGATCTGAGACCGGAAGCAGGTAAGCTCCCCATGTAGTCGGGTCTTGATGAGGATATCTGCAGATAGAAGATGTAGTAAATTTTGTTTGGCTTCCATTGTATTTCTAGGTTTGTCGCTATCATCATCGTCGGAAAAGTCCACTTCGGCCTCCACATCTTCCACAACTCGTTGTTTGAAACCTCTTATTGCTGGCGCGACTCTCCGAGCAGCTGTGCTAGCTAGCTGTTTTCTAGGCGCTTGCCCTCCTGTGCTCATGCGAGCTGTCTGCGTAGCTCTTTTAGTCGGTGCTGCTTGAGCCACATGCAACTCATCAAAGTCAGCCTCCTCGTCACCTTCTTCGCCAAATGCCTCTTGGGTTTCAGAGTCAAGAAGCTGCGACAGAAAATATCCCTTTCCATAAATGTTTTGTTTCTTAGCGGCAACATTCGGGCGTTCGGGCATGGCACCAAGGTAGTATTCCCGGCTTTTTCGATTCAAAACGGAGATTGACGCTCGTGATGACTTCCAAACGCCAGGGCATTTTCGGAAAGCGGAAAATGTTTTCTTCCAAAAGACGGACCATCGAACGCCAATATATTGTAAAAATATGGCTTGTAGGAGATCCTCCTCCATGTAGATTTTGAACGTTCCGTCCATTTGACGGCGCTCCTCTGATGATATATCCATGTCAGTATTCCTCTTTGGGCCATTCAAATAATGAGCCAGCCTTCCCGAGGCACGTTTCATGACTCGACATCTCCAAAACGGAGGCTCTAGGTTATCGAAAACTTACCTATCAGTACCTCCTTGCCCCATGTCCAGTCCCCGAGGGCCGTCATGCGCATATTCAGCACGTCTGCTATCTCATTAAGAATTGTGTCATTGCCTATGAAATCTCGAAGAGCATCGCGCTTTTCATCACCTAACAGGTCTGAAGCAATGAGACCCTTGATGGTCCAGCGAAGGGAGGTAGCATTGAAGTTTCTGGGTGACGCCAAATCTTGCTCAAATTCACCGACCTTCGTACGTAGGACCTTCAAGGCCTTCGGCAGACGTTTCGATTCTTCGGGGGTGGATTCAAACAGGTCACGGAGCACCTTGGCTATGGCTGTTTGGTCGATGTCTTTTGCCTCAAATACCGATCGTTCCCAGTTACGTCGGGACTCGAGCTTTTTCCCGCCAGAGACACGCTCGAATTCTTCCATATCGGTGTCCTCGTCTCCAGCAGCAGATACGGCGCTCTGCTTGGTGGAGAGCCATTCTGTCGTCAGCTGGCCGTACAAGGAGGCGTAATCAAATTTCAAGGATTGCATTTCGAGGTGGCGAACCAAAGTCCGCTGCCACTGATCCAGGATCTTTGGGGATACCGATGGGTCATATCGTGCTTGGGCTAGGAATCGATCAAGATTATTGAGGTCAATCTCCAGACGGGGATTATTGGAGCCGCCGCGAACAACGCGATCCCCCGAAGTGGAGAGCGAAAAGCAAGCTTTCATGTCTTTCGCCAGGATGCCCAGCTTCTTGCTGGTATCCTTTTCGTTCTCTGCAACCGCGACAATCTGTCGTCGCTCCTTTTCGAATGTTTCTCGCTTCTTTGCAAGCTCATCCAATTTGGTGTTTGTGATGTCGTGCAATGTCTGGGAATAGACACTACCACGCGAAGCCATGATGTCGTTGTTTGCAATGTACGGAGATAAAAGGCTGATGGGATTTAGTATCACGAATGCTGCAGCTATGAAGACACAGACCGAAGCAAGATAGAAAAGAGAAAGAGGGGTTAAAGGCTGAATCCTACAAATTATTGTTGCGAAGGATCATTTAGGCGCCCGCCTCAAGGCAGCAACTGGTGGAGGGGTAGATGTCTTAGCGCTGACAGGCTATATATATGGGCTACTGGCCCCATTCTGCTTGCTTCCTTAGTAACCCCCAATAGCATGACAATACCAGACATATGGACTTGCGAATAAGACTTCCTCCCCTTTTCTGCAACTAGCAAACGTCCCATCTTATAGGTTACCGGTTTACCGACAACTTCGCACCCATGAAGATCAACAACATTGACAGAATCAGTCAAGGACAGTGGGCCAGGCTCTCGCTGGGCATACAACAATACACAACCTTTGGGAAGGATTCAAAGTCTGTCGAGACTGAATGACATAATTATATCTTGGCAGTGGTGCTAGCTCTAATTGGCTACTGTTGCCTCTAGCTCTTTCTAGCAATTACTTGGCGGACGAAGTAGATCGAAAGCATACGGATATTGGATCAGGATTTCAGAAGAGTGTGATATGTTTGCGAGCGTAATCAGGATTGCTGTAGACTAGCGTCACGACAATTCCTAACGACATGGATGTGGCTACCATGGAGCTACGGTGGGTGACGGCGTGGATTTACAACACATAGCACTTAGATCCTTCAATGTTGCAACTTACAAAAAGTAGCTAATCCAGATGTCAATGCAGGGTTTGCAGGCCTGCGTCAACTCTAAACTCAACGTGAACACGTCTGCGTCTCTCAATCTTTCCAATGCCACGCGTCTATGTTGTCTACAGCTGGGGCACGCTCCTGGGTAATTCTGGGCTCCACCAGGCGCTGCTTGGCGGCGTTGGAGATTTCAAAGGGAGGACGTTGAACAGCATTCGCGGCTGACAAGCGCTACTTGCGGACATTGCGAGCTGTAAGTATCCCTCTCAATTGTTGGTCTGCTGGGACAGAAATCTCACGCTGGAGTCAAGGTGCTGGAGTTAGTAGCGGTGGCTTATTCGGGCTTGCCTCCTCCAAAGTGATAGCCTTGGCGCGTGAGGATCATTATGAAATTGTCGTCCCCAGGCTCGGATGCGTATGGCAGAGGGACCGTTTGTAAACATTGATAGATCCTCATTCGCTCTTCAGGATTCTCCTTCTTCATCCATCGCGGTGAATGGCCCTCCACCTCATCCCCAAACCAACATTTGCAAATCTTGTCAGGAACAGGACAACAGCAGCCAGCGGTATAGCAACCGCAAAGAACGTTCGAAATGTCGACGTCAGCGAAGAAAGATCACCATTCATACTGAATAAGCTCGCCACAAAGGACAATGGCACAAATGTGACTGCCAACCACGTCAAACGGGCCAGACTTCGATTCTGTTCGACGGCTTTCCTGCTCTCTTCAATGGACATGACTGCGGTAACGACGGCCATGATTCCATCCGCACGAACCTGCAAGGTCTCGATACTAGCCATCAAGATCTCAAAATCGCGTCGAAGGTCTGCGATGTGGTTCTCGGGATTGCACATGAAATTCTCGCGCTTGATCACTTTCTCTAGCACCTCTGAGACTAGTACGCGGAAAATCGGCAGTCGCCGCCTCCAACTGTGTAGCTTCTTTATGGTGACTTGCAGGCCACCATTCTTGCCTTGCAGGTCGGGATTCTCAAGCTCCCATTCCAGTTGGGTAAGGCGGGTTGTGGCGTACTTGACTAAGGTATACCACTCGGCACAAACGAGAAGAAGTGTCCGTTTGAAAAGGAGACGGGGGTCTTTCGCAACGTTTGTGATTTCTTCAGGTGGAAGAGTGCTGGTGTATTGGATGATGTCCTCAAAAGTGGATGTCCTCGGTGGTCCTGCCGAAGCGTGTTGTGTCATAGACGGGCAGTCGTCAAGGTTTCGATGGCCACCCCAGATCGGAAACCCTTCTGTTATGGTGGGGTCGACGAGTAATATTCCTAGTGTAGATGCCTTAGCTGCCGGCCTTTGATGTTACGCCCAGCAATGGATGAGACACTTTCAACGTACCGAGTACACCTTTTTCCTCATTCTTGTTTGGTCTAATCCATAGAGAGGTCCGACTTCGAACCAGACCTACATCAGAATTTGGGATATCAACATCTCGAACCCAGTTTCCATCTCTGTCTACCCTCCGTAGAACATTGAAGCCTCCCGTTTCCCACCTTGCTCTTCTCAGGCTGTCTTCGCTCCGGAAATATCTAGTCTGGACGTATTGTACGTGCATATAGGAACGCTTGCGTGATATGATGTCAAGATCCGGAAGCTCCACCCAGGGATCTCGGGTATTGTGCCACATGTAGTCAGAAATATGACCCCGAAAGAACAATGGATCAATGTCGAATCGAGCACCAAAGGCCTCAATAACATCTCTGGAGAGGTCTTCTACGACAAAGAGACGGACCTTGACTGTGTTGTGACTGTTGTCAGGCCCGTTAAGCGCTTCAGACAACGCTTTGGTGTCGGAAAAATCGACTCGGCACACGCTAGTACCAGGCTCGAACGTCAACATGGCCACCTTCGTTCTGCATGCTCTTTCGGCTTTGTCGAGCTCCGATAGGAATCTTTGTTTGGGAGGTGACGTAGTCACTTTCATGAAATCAGCAAGGTATGAGATATGTGGCCATCCGTGAGCAAGTGACTCGATATATCTCAGATAAGGTCTCGAAGGTGGAGCTTGCGGCTTGAAGGCTAACAGGTGTTCCTCTATGATCTCTCCAGCTTGCCCGACGCAGCTCTGTTCGTATACATCTCCAATGTAGTATGGGTCACCAGCCTGATTTGTATGCGGCAGTATGTGAGACGGCTCTAAGAGATCTGTTCTCGTAGACTTCCATAGCGTTTGGGACGAGTAGCCGGACTTCTGTGACGTGTATTGTCGGGTTTGAACGATTTGGGAAGTCATTTAGACGATCGAACTTCACTGCGAACTCTGCAACGGCAAACGTGGGGGATTACTCCTGGTTCCATGGCGTTCCTGGCGAAGCAATCATCGAGAATTTGGCCAGCCAGCACTAGAAGCGCAGCTGGAGAAAAGGTCTTCTGTTGCTCATTGTGCCTGGGAAGTGGGTAAAATAGTTGCGCACAGTCCAGCATGAAATCCAAGCAGTTTAAGTAAGGGAGGCTGTGTATGTTGTACTACCTCAGCCTCAGCACCTTACCCCTTTGGGCCTACTCAGCCGTGCGGGGAGAAATCTCTTGGCAAAGATTGACTGATGCTTCCACCATAGAAATGTCTTGTTATTGCAGTCCTCTATCCAGAGCATTTGGTATACAACTGGCAGTCTTGGCTTGTGAGGAAACCTCTTGCTGCGGGAATAACATGGATGTACATTATGCAGACCAAATTGATGACATCACAGCACCCTCCTCTTGTTTTCCTTCCACCGCTTTCCAGCCGGTCCGTAGAGCAACTTGCAGCTGTAGAAGCATGCTCACATGTCAGATGGTAGTACATCATTCATCGAGTTCGATCTCATAGTCTTGTCCGTGCGAATCTTTTGGCCTCGATGTTCTGGCATCGTAAAACGGCTTCAACGGCCCTCGATTGGGACGTTGAAACACCTAAAAGTAGATATTAATGGCGGAAGTTGTTCATCGTATTGTTGTAGTAGGTTTGTGAGGAAGTCGGGCTGTGGCCTCCCTTCCGGGAAGACGCGAAGAAGGTCGAAAATGTTTGCTGTTGACCGGATGTTGACGGACGTCGGGCACAATCTGGGTTTGAGGTAGAATGCCGTCTCTCTTGCTGCGATGCGAGGAGCTGAAGGGAGGAGCTTGCGGTGATTGACGTGCGAGGCGTCGGGAGGTCTATAGTCAGTTGCTGCCATCGCGACGACAAAGGGTGGGTGAATGTAGCTCTTCCTGTCCAAAAAGCGTAGGCTATCGGGCGTATAATTGTAGGCAAGGGGGGATGTAATCACAATACCTCCCAAGAAGTTTGATCTCCTTGACCAAGCTGACGTGCCCTACTCCTCTGCTCCCTGCCCATTCAAGATCCTCACAACCTCTTCGCAACGCCCCTCTTCGGCCAGTCTCAATGCACTTTTTCCCTCCACTCTTGTCACAATCTCATCCACATCCGCTCCGCGCCCGATCAGCAACTTCACACACTCCGCTTTACCCGCTTTAGCCGTAAGCTGCAGAGCCGCACTGCCCTCCCATCTCGCTCCCCCATCCAACAGAACCTTCATTGCCTCCGCCGCGTCTTCGTCGCTGACCCACCCTCGTGCGGTAGCAGCAAGCGGCTTGAGGTGAAACTGTCCCCAGCCGCAATTCTCGAGGTTCGGGTCAGCGCCACGCGCGAGTAGAAATCTGACGAGCTCGACCTTGGCGAAGGCGGAGGCGCCGGTGAGCGGGGTACCGGTGTAGCCCGGGATGCGATAATTGATGTCGAGACCCGCATCGAAAAGACAGGCAAGGACGTCAGGATTGTCGACTGACAAGGCGGGAATAATCATTTGCGAAGGTTGCGCGCCAAGCGATATGGCATATCTGAGTGCGGCGATGCTCTCTGATCGAGCGGCTTCTTTGGCGAGGTTGTGAAGTTGGGCTTGGTCATTTTTGGCAGCCGCGGTGTCTAATGCTTCTGAGTATTCGTGATCAGACCGAGCAAGCTAGTTTGAACTCTCAACCTACCTCTCTGTGACTGGGGAAGAACACTTGTAGCCATACTTAGACCCTGGGGTGATGGTGTGGATGGTGCGTTCAACAATGGAACAAGGAACAATAGGTCGGTTCACCTGTGTTGGAGATTAAGGCATTCAGCCCCCGTAACTTTGTAATAGTAAACATATTTATATTTTCTCCTACTACTATTCTTACCTCCTCAGAATACTTAGTATATAATTACAATTATAAGTACTATCTAGCATGCCAAGGTGTACTGGATTGCCATAGAATACAATACGAGGCGTATTCTACTTCTCGACATAATCCCTGAACCTTGAAAATCCTGCCATCCAAAACCATCAGCTACATCAATCCCAGTGATCAATGTAGCTATATCCCCTTGGAATTCGCATGATCATATCCGCATGCACCACACTATGCGTATACCGTAGTTCTGACGGTACTTGAACAACATGGCCGGTAGACTACAATAGAATCTGGGTCCTCGTTGAACCCGCTCTGATGGGTCAGGTAGGTGAAGTCTTCCATGTGGATCTGCAACGCAGAAAAGTCCGTAATCGGAAGAGTATGATCTTGATCGATCCAGTGGCACACTGGTTTGTGGCCTTCGTCGCCGACAATTATGTTACTGTAATAAAAATTGTAGCCGCATTCTTTGGCCATGTCGCCCAACCAGCCACGTGTTTCACGGTCCGACCAATCGAGATATACAAGTTAGCTTTCTGGCTCTCTGGACGCTACTGGAGTGGTACGACATGCAAGAAGAATGGGACCATTTACTCCGGGACGAATGCGTTGTGATTCGGGGAAAGTGTAGACTGGGGATAGAATATCCGAGAGGCTGTACCCATGTTGTCATGATCTGCAGCGTGGTACTTTGTTGGCCAGGTCCATCGTCTGCCCAAGTAACGAAGTTGGCATGTATATTCTCTTGCGGCAAAGCTGAGTACATTGGAGACCATGAACAGGTGGCTCTTATATACTTTGCGTTCCAAAACTTTGCGTCCCATGAGGACAGGCAACGATAAGGAAGGAGCGCCAGAGAATGTGCTTACCCTGGCGGACGGTAATATCTCCACATGAACCGGCTGCGATATCCCCACTCTATTTGTAGTAAGATACGCCGATAAGGTCACCAAGTTCATTAATCGCAATGACCATTGTGGAGATCATGCCGCCAGCATCTTGGAAATGGTCGCGCTTGGTATTCAGGACGACGGGAACACGGGCAGTGCTATCGTACACCCCTTTAACATCCTTAGGGATCTGATTCCCATGGAAGCTTGTGATGCGCACTGATCAGGCTGATGACTTTGAGAATGGCGGCCATTATTGACTTTCTATCGTCAGTGATGTCGGTGATTGAGAAGTAATGGACTGGCGACTTTAGTCAAAGATATCTCTATGTGAAGTATGAAAGAATGAGGAAGATCTATATACGTTCTTATGTATATATACCAACAGTTCGTGGGTCCCATGGTGAAGGCTTGTCCGTGGCTGGACTTGCACCCAATTTTCAGCCTCGATCAAGAATTTGTAAGAATGCACAGTCAATGTGTGGGCAGTACTGTGAATCACTCCGCAACAAAGCATAATTCACCAATTTTGCAAAAACCTCAGACCGTATCTCATAGCCTGCTTACTCACTCATGCATCCATTCAGAACAAGATATTACACCTGTCATGGTCTTGCTTACAAACCCAAACTTCCAGATCAAATCTTACCTAAACCATACCATCCGCAGAAATTAACGCAGAAGGGTGCACAAATTCCACTCACAGACCTCCTCTCCTTTCCAATAGACAGCCACCCAAATACCAGCTTGATCGAGGTCTTCAGTTGTTCTGAGATCCAGTAGATGCCACTCGCTACTGCTGAGTAGTAACATTTCTTGCCATCGCAATCATCAAAGGATTCTACGAGACGAGACAAACAGCGTATTATAGGCCACATTCGAATCTGACTGAGGAGTTGCAATAGCGACTATGATTATGGCACTTGTGATTCCGGCGGTTGTCGTCGTGACGACTCCACTGTGCTTTTTCACAATCCTTCGTTTTCACAATTCGTGCGATTTGAGAGAGAGGGAGGAAGAAAGCTAGAGCGAAGGCGAAAATAAAAGAATCTGCAGATGAGGATGCAGCTAGCAGTAGTGCTACTGCGCTGGGAGATGTTCGATTGTTTTCGCACGAGGTGATAGAGAGGAATGCTGTGCTGACTAGTCTTGTGGGAATGAGATATGAGATGCAAGTACGTGAGGATGTTGAGTTGTCAGGAGGTGTCAAGAGGAATAGGAGGAAAATGCGAGAAAGTTCGATTCTTCCAACTTTTTACGTTCTAAGCAAAACATGGCAATGAAGAAGAAGAAGAAGCGAAAAGTGATATCGTAAGTCACATTGCTTCAAGCTTCCACCACTCATGCATAGTACTTGATGGCGAGGCACAGAATGGTTTCATGGCTGCTCGACCAAACAGAGCATGCCAGGAGGATCACATATTCTATCAGGATCCAGAACTTTTTGGCATGAACGAACCATCCGCCCTCTTCGGCTCCTCCACTGGTGTACCCCAGGCCACATTCTCTCCGATGAATTTCGTGTGTTTATTGTCCTCATCCAACGTCATGAGGTAATTGCTTGCAGACTGCTTCGCAAGGATATTACTCTTGCGATGCAGGAATTGTTGCTCGCTCTCAAACGCCTGCTGTGTCTGCTCCTCGGTCCACAGATTCCGAATGATGAGCAGCCGCTCGAGTGGATTGGCATAGTAGCGTCCAGGTGCCTGCGAGCTCTGCTGAATGATCATCTTGGGTATGACGAATTCTGGAATTGTGATTGTCACAGACTGTGCGTCTTTCTTGATGGTGCGACGGTTGAGCAAGGAACCTGCCCACTGTCCCCAAGTTTGATTCTTCCAGCTCTTGGCTTCCTCCTCCGTGTAGGTCCTGACCCAGCTGTGGCCTTGCCCCTGATCGTTCGGGGCCCTGTTGAAGCCTGCAAGCTGTAACGCCCGACTCGAATACCCTTGTTCTCTTTGTGCATGATACACCACAGGATGGATGCATTCGTGGGTATTTGGCTTGTCAGGATAGTGACCTGGAGTTCGATCTTCCAAGCCTCCAAGGGTCGTCATCAAGCCTGTCTGAGCGTTCTCAACAATACCCGCATGGTTGAGGCCAACGCCCCAGCCAACGGTTTCCTTCTGAGATGGATTTCCAGCAAGCGATCTGTTTGTGAGCGTCTGCAGAGTCTCAAAGTACTTATCGATGATGAATGCGAGGACTTTGTCATCGAAGTGAAGAAATGGCCGGCATCGATCGACCATCCACGCGAAAGTAGTGTTGGCCATTGATTCGAGGTCACCTTTTGGAGTCCGTTTGAGACCGTCATCGCTGCCGCCTCCAATGTTGACGTGAATGCCCGGAAACCAGCATTGGATGAGGTTCGTCCGATGGTTTTCGCTGGGCAAGTTCCAGAGCGTGGGTGCAAATGGCGCACGGCGTTCATCTAGTGCCAAAGCTTGGAACGCATTCTGGATCTCTGTACATCGGTCTTATTAGTGAGCCAGATTGCGATGTTGAGTACTGTAGGTTACCTGGATGAATATCTGTGTCATGGAATTGATACGCCTTGTTCCACGCAATCACATCGGTGAAGATGTTCACGGGATAGCCAAGGGAGCCCACCGTATCGAAGACTCCAACTATCTTGATGTCGACTGGCTTCTGGCAGTAGGCAAGCCACCCAGCACCGACACCTTTGCGTACTACGTACGGAGCCATTCTCTTGTCTCCATTTGAGATGGTGATCCAGTCTTCTGGTCTCATTTCCCCATCCGTCTTATCAGCGACTACGTCATTCTGTTTTCCCCAGTCTGTAGCCTCAATAGGAGTGTCATGGTCCTTGGTTTTGTAGATAGAGTACATTTCCCAGAAGCGTGACATTTGGATGTCTTTGCAAATCCCAACTTTGGCGACCAGTCCAGCGCAGGCACGAGCAGTGTACGCGCCTCGGGAGAAACCAAAGAAAAATACTTCGTCACCAGGGCTGTAGTTGTTTGCAAGGAAGTTGTAAGCTTCGCACACATTCTCATCAAGCCCCGCTCCGAAATAGCCTACAAGCAAATTAGCATCCACGGACAAAGATCAGTGTCACTGTTGGCGTAGGACCCGGCTGACGATGCAATAGCAAGGAAGACATTTTGGTAACAGAACGATGGAAAAAATCCCGCATCCCCTTTCGATGCAGAACTGGAGATACGCTCGATGGGGTGGAGAACGTTTCGAAAGATAGATAAGTTATAAAAGAAGCTGACCGGCGATCTTGCTATCAAACAAATCCGCTGTTGCCACACCAGCATCATAGTGGACTATCTGCGGACATGATAGGTTCTGCTCGTTGACGTAAGTCTTTGAGACTGCACGGGCAATTTTGGCGACATTTGACGGAGTCTCGTGAGTTGCATGGTTGGAAGCTTGCCAAGTGCCGTCACAGCATACGACCAACCTCTTCGGGACGTGCTTCGGCCCAGTGTCTGATGGCGGCACATAACCATGTTGTCTCTCCATGCTGATGAGGGGCTATGAAAGGGCTGACGAATTGGTAGTAGTTCGCAAAACGACCTAGAGTCGTTTTGCTGTGGAAGCAAGAGAGCACAGAATGAAAGGAGTAAAGGTCAACGCGAGGGAGATGAAGGTACTTATGATAATAGGTAGACGCGGTACGACAAGCCATTAAGGGCTTGTCAGCGCTGGCTTGCAGGTAGGTGGCGGCCATGGCTGCGTGCGTCGCACCTGCTCCGTCGAATAGGAATGGGCGCTACTTCTATGTCCAAGACACTCGTAGCAAGTAGTGTCAATGGTCCACGTTTTGTGGGTACACAAAGCATGGAAGCTAGGTCCATCTACAGGATTTAGTCTTCTGAAATGGGTTAGGAAGTTCTGAAAGCGGTTCGAGTGTGCAAAGATCGGGACATTCAGATGGTCGTTTCAGCTGGACGCGAGCAAGTCTGGCAAGCCACCCAGCAAGGTCCAGACCGCTAGTAACGGCGGCCTCTCAGTGTGCCCTCTGGAGAGACGTGAGATGAATGGTACTGATTGCTGTTTCCCTGGATGAGTCAGTGACCGCTCCCAACATCAAGATCGGCCTTGAGATGTGGAAAAGAGAGCATGGCAGGCTCACTCGCGCGCCCCTGTCGGGCTAGCGGCTGCTTACTAGGCAGCTCTAGATCTAATGCGGAGTCAGCAGCACTAGCCCGAGAAAGCTAGCCTGCCAGCCCAATACAGTTCGTTCAAGATACTGTCACGACAAGGCTTACGAAGTACCCGCTGATGGATTACAATAGCCATGGACCATGCTCCGCTTCAATATAGTGTTCCCGGCATGCTGAAGCCAGCGTCTGGCCTCGCTCAGTGGCCATCTACACCCGCCCAAACATAACGCATTATATTCAACAGCCTTCCTACATTACCAAGCCATTTTGAAGAGCCGGAAGATCTAGCTGCCTTTATTTCTACTGCCATGGTCGCCAAAGAAGCGTTGGCTCATGCAGTCCCATATGGTACGTCTGAAAGGGACTAATCCGCCGCAAACCTCGTGGAAGCCTGCAATGGTCCCTTACAGCTCGAGATCGATGCGCCCATCAAGCACATCAACCCCTTAATATCAGCGCACGCTTAGCCAAAGGCATAGCCCATGTCTACGTGTGTCTCGGATATCGAGCAACGAGTCATCCCCTCCACCGCCTCCCTCACCCGTCACAGGGGTAGCATGAATTTTCAGACTATGGAGGAACAACAAAGTGTCAAGAGACGGAACATTGAGCCTCAGGAAGATGAGCGAGGGAGTCTTGGGAATATCAAGGTACATGCGATTAAGGAAGCGGTTGGTGCTGGCCATAAGAGTCAGACGCTGTGTCAAAATCAAGCACAAGGCCCAGTATAGGAATATTGATATGGCCCGAGGGAGCTCTGTCCCACTTCTCCGGCTAATCGACTAGGCTTTAGGATACTTCGAATTCCTGGGCACCAGCTACCCATCATTAGCGAGCCCCGCATGTCTTGCCAGCAAAGGTCTTGCCGCATGCCGAAATGAAATATAAGCGACCTTTCCCACATATTGTTCCCGAGGCAAACTTGTGTACTGCTAGCTTCTGTGATGATAGGCTCTTCGTTGATGTCCGTATGATTGAATTGGCGGTAGAGCTGACCGGCGTATATTACATTTTGCTCGAGGTCAAGCCATGTTGGTATGGAAGCTTCCGATATAACAGCCATTGAGTTTCCTCACGACCGTATATAGAGGTTATCGCAGGCACGTAAGACTGCGGATTGATGCGCCAAGAACCTTGGATGAAGGACGAAATATTGAGAACATACCACAGATGACACTGCCTCACTGTCTCTGGCGTCTACCACTCCGCTTTCGACCTTGCGACATATCGTCTAAATGGTGTCCTTTACTATCATCTCTCCTGATAAGATTCCCATCGTCGTGATTGCTACTATGCATCCGATCCTAGATTCTTATTGTCACGAAGTCTACAAGTTCTTGCCAAGCCATTCTGTCTCAGCCGTATGCAAGGTCCACTAAGGCTGTCTTGGAAGCCTAGCATTCATCATGGTATACTTGTAATTCTCTTGCTGGCGGTAGAGAGGTAGTACTTCATTGCTTGTCTTGGCCATCTTTCTGCAACATGGTCATCAGTCTCACCGTGGCATGGGCAACGCCAGTAGATTGTGTGGCTCTCGGCGCCCGGCTTGAAGCTTATGTCGAAACCAAAGCAGCAATCTCCACCTTCAGAATATGCACTCAACAAGCCCCTACCGGTACTTCTCTGGCTCGACTGCCGGCCGAGGTACTCGGGCTTGTGGGGGCGCTTGTCCAGGACTTTGTGTTTGAAGATCGTCAAAGAGCGTGGATACAGGACTTGTGTTGCTGTCAGTGGGATTGCCGGCCCATCGACCATTTCAGCGATGTGGAAGTTGCACACCTCAAAAAGAAATACCTTGGCGGCGATTACGAGTTTTTAGAAGGCCAAAGTTTGGATTTCGAAGACGAGCTGAGAGGAAACTACGGAGGTGAGCGGGAGCATGAGAGGAGAATGGGGAGGTATCTCAGAAAGGTCGATGAGCTCTTCGGAGCGCCCCGAACGGATATGCGTTTTATGCGATGCAAAATGGTCTGAACATTGTTGAAATATTCGGATATGGGTACACTGACAATTGGACCGCAGATCTTCACAGAAGATTTTGGACTTGAGATCTTTACAAACCTCCACGACTCCGTGCCTTATGAAAACTGGCACTCGGACCGAAATCCCTGTATTACCACCCTTGCCTACCTGATACTGCCGTCCGTCCAGTCAGCTGTCGAAGCCACTTCAGCTAGTAACATAGTTTCTGCTCAATGCTCGATGATCATCGACGCTTCCATGTTGCAGATGCCGTCTTACGAGCAGAAATTTCGATTTCAAAAAGCCATGAACGCACTAAAACTCACCCCCAAGGTTCACGAAATGGAGCTAACACGCTTGCATCCAACCTCGGCTCCACTTCGAGAGTCTGCACCCAGAGAGCATGAAGCCAAGGACTCTCCGATGCCCTGTCATCGCTCACGAGCAGAGCTGGACAGGCAGGCTCAAGGTGAGCATTGAGTTTCATGTATTCTAGCGGGCCTGCGCTAACGTCTTCCGAAGCGTTGGAGTCTACGGAATGGCCAAAGCTCATGGCTTTGATGGGTGGGCGGCACCAAGTGCTATAGTATTGATGCGATTACCTTCTAAAGAACACTATAGACTTGCGCTGGCATCAGAGAATATGCACTCGCTTCTGGCACAATATCGACGAAGTCTTTACGGAAGGTTGTCTGTATCGCGGGCTACGGAAATGGAGGCGGAGCCTGCTGGAAACAGGATATCTGATTGAGAAGCTCCTTGTCCGCTCCATCAGTAGCCGGGCGGAATATTTCCTTTCTCAGAGCTTGGATTAGATGAAGCGCGTCGGTGAAGCTATATCCCTCTTTGCAAGAATAGCATCTACATCGCTGAAGCAAATCGACATGAAAACAAAAGGAGTTATGTATGCTGACCCACGATATCATCCCACATACAATACGCCCAAGGAACAATAGTCGTAGAAACCTCCACAAGAATTGCAAACGCATATATGAAAACAAGATATACTATCATGCCAACGTCGCGGAACGCAATTTCATCTACAGCACTTACAACTCGCGCCTTTCCCATCACCCCACCCCTTGTTTCCAAATGCTTGCCACTATTCATATCCAGATTCTCCCT